>Ga0302243_1000014_pt1 | contig 252824 bp, 255 predicted proteins | sample AAG_UR_Met_MG_FD_193514 | JGI IMG/M metagenome (GOLD analysis project Ga0302243, IMG submission 193514) | Enriched activated sludge microbial communities from anaerobic digester in WTTP, New Holstein, Wisconsin, United States - AAG_UR_Met | ecosystem: Engineered > Bioreactor > Anaerobic >... | reverse complement strand
GTGAATGTCAGATCGTCGCGATCGAAGGGTGCCGGGGAAAAGCGGGTCGGACGGAGGCAGAAATGAAGATGTAGGAAGAAAGAAAATATCCCCGACAGCGCGGGGAACCTTTTAACAAAGGTGAGAAGGTGAACGGGTGGAATAAAAAGGTTACTTGTTGAATCGGTGCGAACTTCGTATTAATTGGACTAGCAGTTTTATCCAACAGTTGCGATCAATATCGAATGATCGGAAAAACCCTTTTCCCGTTCGGCGTGTGAGAATCGAATATCCTGAACAGATTTGGATATCGACGGGGAAGCATACAGATAGTCAAGCCTGAAACCGTTGCCGGCGTTGCTATACCAACTGTACTCCCGCACTCCCGGGTTAATCGCCCGCCAAACATCTGTCCATCCCATCTCCAGCAAGGATTCCATGTATTCCGACAGTACGAACGGTGTTCCCTGAGCGTCAATTTCCAAGCCGGTATTGAAATCCCCAACCATCACAACACGCTCTTCCAGATTGTTCTTGGCATATTCCAGAATCGCTTTCCAGAATGGCTCTTTGCCCCAGGAATCACCAGCTCCTGGCACATGAAGACACAGTAGTCGGCAGTTCATATCCGAGATCTCGATCTCCAGCCACCTCTGCCTCGCTCCATCGTGGATGTAAGAGGTCGGTATCTGTCTCAGCTCAACCTTGGAAGCAACGAATATCCCATTCTTATTCGTGTCTGGGTTGGAAGAGATAAAATTGGTATAGCCACCGGTTGTGAGGCCGGCCACAAGCTCATCTTGCCGTGGAGATCTAAACTCAGTAATGACGACGATGTCCGCATCGAACTTCAGGATCGAACCCAGGATATTGGGGATTCTCTCCGTGGAACCGCCATGTTTTATATTCCATTCAATTATTTTAATACAGATCACATCTGAAATAATATCGATTATTGGTCAGGTCCGTTATTTTCTTCTTTCTTATCTATTTAGTCTTTGTACTGGCTACAATAGATATCAAATGAACACAAATTCCAGTAAACGGCAGAAACGTCTCTGCTCCTTTGGGGGATGATAAGTTCATTAAACAGCCCCTGAAGGAGTGTTTTCAGCTCTGTCCTGGATTTCCACCACCCTGCCTTTCCGCAACTTGTTCCCAATATCCTCATCGAGCTGATTCATACGATTGATGTTTCCTGCCAGTACTCTGGATATTGTCCTGCCAATCAAAATGAGCAAGGGAGTGATTTCGATGCCCATCCTATTTATCGCTTCAGCTTCCTCAATCAAAGAAATGTTGCCGGTCAACTTGCCTATCGCCGCTATGTTGTGGTAATTCTTGAAGTAATAGTGTTTATCCTCACTGCGAGCCATAACGCAGTATAATCCAAACGTACTGCTCTCTAGATCGAATCCTAGTGCTTTAGCGATCTTATATAGGGCTTTAATGCTGAATGGGTTGTCTTCACTATCTACGATGTCAAGGATCTGTTCAAAATCCAACCAATGGGACCAGATGTTGTTATGCATGATTTCATCCAAATCCTCTTCATGTTCTTCTGATCCCAGAAGGAATTGGACGAATTTGTGAAGATTCAATTTCTCCTCTTCGTTCAGCCAGTACATGCGATCATACTGATTAGCATATTCGTCTCCATACTTCGCCTTCTGTACGACATTTATAAATCTGGCCAACGAATCGAACGTGCTATAAACCTTGTTTAAAGAGATGTCTTTAGTGTCGGCATAACTTTCCAACAGGTATTCGTCTATGCTCCGCTGATCGCCGGAAGATATAAATAATATTACATCCCCCACCTGGACCTCATCGACCTCTACGACAATCGTTCCATTATCAGAGGCCAAACGGACCACCGCTCGCTCTGAGAAGGACACGGACTCCACTCGACCGCTGTCATCCTGAATTTTCAGACAGATGGTTCCCAATCGGCTGTTGCCAGATGCGGTTTCACCGCTACTCATCCCTCTCCTAGTGCCCAACGCCTTGAAAATATCCTCCAATGTCTTCCGATCATTGAATGATTCTCCGTTCCCCTCTCTCAACTCCCTCTCCTTTGCAAACACATCCACTGGCGAATCGCCTTCGAACTCAAACCAGTAAGTCCTCCGGGGCTGCGTGAAAGACGGCCGCCTGTCTTGGGGAAGGCTCCGTGAAATTGCGTTTGATGTAGCCAGGTCGATCAGGTTCACATCCGTTTTCTCATCGGCATAAAGTTTCTCCAAGGTGCCCAGCTGGCGCATCAATTCCCCAAGATTCCTTCCCTGGTAAGCGTAGAACTCTATCTTCTTAAACGGCTTCAACAAACTGTCAAATCCGTTGGAAATGCTTATTTCATCCCCTATCGAGACAAATGGCACAGGGCCAGGAATAAGGAGGTAGGTTTTCCTCACCAAATCCTCTGGGAGATAAGACAATCCTTCAAAACTCGACACATCAACCCTCATTCTCCACCGTTTCATACTTTTTTCCGGCTTTTCGCCTTTATAACATCGACGATATCGCGATACTTCCACTACACCATCCTTGTCAATATCGGAGAAATTAATATGTTCGATCGCCAGACCACCATCGGAAAACTGGAAGGTCATGAATTGCAGATGGTCGTCGCCGTTCCATTTAGGAAATACATCGTGGCCGCCAAGGTTGTATCGCAGCGAATCAACACAAAATTTTTTACCAATATTGATAATCTGTTCATCACGATTTAGCCAGACATCGAAAAGGGAAAGTAATTTGTCGTTACTCCTCATCAATTTATAAACCGTGCCGAAATCGATGAAGGAACCATCCTTCATCAAATTGATGATTTCACCATCCAGTTCGAGGTTTAGGAAATTCTTGCCCTGAATGATTCTCGGCAAGTTACCAGCTACCTTCCGCAAGCTGGCGAACAGGTAGTTCACCATAGAATATATTCCGATCCTGCTGCTGCTCATGGAATGCAGGTTCGCAATTCTGATGCACGCATCCCTTCCATCCCATGCATCGTCGTTCATGATGTCGGATATGAGCCTGACGATACTCATCTGGAGCAGGGTCCTTTTCGTCACCTTGGGAAAAGTCTGCAGATCGGTCAGGTGTCTAGACACATCGAATGATTTCTCGAGTTCTCCCATCAAAGTCGAGAGATGCATCCCAGCGATCCTCTCCTTTCCCAGTCTTCGATGGAGGTATTCCGCAATCGGAATGTATCGGTATCCAATGTCCGGCAATAAGTCGCTCACTTTCATCTCGCTGGGCAAGGAGAAAGTATCAATCACCGGCGGATAAAGAAGCAGGGATTTCAGATAGTAATCATCGACTGATATGGTCGATGCTGCTTCTTTCATTTTTTTCACAATATCGTCATGAATGTTGGGGGCAGATATTACGGCATTTATGTTCATGGAATCAAAATCAGACCTGTCGAAAGGGACGACAATCGAAATTCCTGGTCTGGTAACATTCGAATAGTACTCCCCCATGTTCGATTCAAGGGAATAGTTCATAGCCAAAGGGGTACTAGGGACCTTACGGTTTGTGGAAAGCTCATGGCACAAGGCTTTGCCAAAGTGAAGTGTCGCCACGTCGTCGAGCGCTCCGACCTTCTCATAGAATGCCTTTATCCCCCGCGTGTATGGCCAGGAGAAGTGAATGAATACCTTCTTTCCTGCCGAAATATTACCAATGACCATATCGGCAAGTGAATCCAATTTCTTATATTGCCATTCGTTGACGCATTCAAGGATGATTATGTTAGGATCGAAACGAAGGTGAGGATACTGTTTATCGGAAAATTCAACCATCATAGGTTCGCTGATTCCTTCAGGAAGAGAGTATTTGGTTCTCAGGAAAATGATCTTCCTGCGCTCGTTGGCCTCTCCGCTTTTTAATGACTTATCAACATGATCCGAATACATGCTGGCGAACCTGCCCGTTCCCAGTTTAGGCCGGCTTTCGATGACAAGGTTGGTGATCTTCTCTCCAAATTTGCCCCCATCCTTGTCGTTTTCCATCCTACCATATCCCCATAGGACTGTCTCATAGGCGAATCTGAATGGCTCCCTATCCTTTCTCGGAGACATCAAGAATGTAAAAAATTGTTTAGTATATTTATTATATAATTCATTGAATCTAAACTGTGGGAGCGAGATGGCGACATCGGAGGAATGCAGTTCAGCATACCTGTATGCCAGCCACGGGGTAATATTCAGATCTCCCCACGTACTGATAACCATTCCCCTGGAATCCAGATGCTCGAACGCCATCGATGTCAGGTCCGATAGATGATCCTTCATGCCATCGAACAAAGGGATTTTGCTTCGGTCCACTTGGGCTTCCATTTTCAAATGGTTATTCATAAGGGGTCCCTCTCTCGAACATGGTATCGAATGCCTCGATTGCGCCGATGACCGCCGCCCCTTTGAGCAGGCACCCGACCTCAAAATTCACAATCAACGAATTCATACGGAGTTCCCCGCTCCCGATATATGCCATGTTCTGGTCTGCAATCAGCATCTTGGCGTGTGTACTTGATAAAATAGATGGAGATTCATCAGGCAATTGGAAATGGTAGTCGCGTACAGATAATTGCCCGGGCGTACCGCATTTTTCAGCAATATTTTTTAGCCAGCGAGCCTCCATCTCTCTTTTTTCGAACAATTCCCTGGATAATATTTTAACACGGACTCCGCGGAGCATAGCATTCCTAAGGAGTTGTTCAAATTCCGGAAACGATTCTTCATTGGTCACATTCTTCTGGATGAATGGGGAGGAGATCCTCAATTGGCTTTTTGTCGAAGCGATGATGTCCTTGAAGCAGTCGAGGGTATCAATCTGCCCATTCCTCAGCTGTACCTCGGAAAATTCCCGCCTATGCCGCTTGGGTCTGGAGACCACTAAGGTTACCTCGGTGCGGTCATCCTCATTCGGGAGCAGCTCCAGTACGTGGTAGCCATCCATATTTTTTATCCGGGCTCTTTTCAGGCACCCTTTCTCCTCACCCTCGGTAAGAACATAGGCAATCTCCGCCAACGAAGCATCGCCCGGACTGTTAATACGAATCTCGTCCACGGTGACGAAATTCCCAACTCTGAAGTTGATAAAATTAACTATTCTGTTCTTTACGAACGGATTGATGCTCATTTCAGGTAACCAACCTTGTACCGCTCCTCACCGGTTAACGCCGCCCTGTCCAGATTTTGGTTGAAATCATAGCAGACGAATTCCGGAACCATGCAGCAGGCATTGCATGCCCCTCCTTCATCCATCATGCAGGCAGGATCTTGCGGGCAATCCCTGGTCAGTTCCAGCGTACGGTCGAGCCAGAATATCATGTCGTTCTCGAATGCCGACTGGAATCCTCCGCAATTTATATTGTTCTTGGAAAACAGGATCAGCCTGGCATTCTCCACATCCAGCATCTCAGATATACTCTGAATTTCCAGCCCCGTGTATTCATCAGAGACCTGCATTACTAGATGGGAGAAGGTGTGCATCATCTTCTGGATTTCCTGCTGTGCTTTCGGGCAGGCCGCAAGGAATAGCCGATAAGAATTGGGGTCCTTTGCGTCGATTCCTCTCATTTCCAGTTCATCCATGCCTACTAATTCATTTTCCATTGCCCAATGTATTAACCTCAGGCGGTCGAATCTGAATATCAACGCCTCGGTCAGATAATCCCGGACAAGGACGATGTTCTTGCCATCCCTCCGATAGGTATCGAATATGATCCTGTCCTTCCTGGTCGATCCGCTTATCCATCCCAGCAGACCTTCGATCATCCTTATGTTTGCCACATGGGAGATCTCAGTGAGGCCGAATCTTTTCAATGTCTTCTGGCGTTCCTCAACAAGAGAAAGCAATGTTGTCCACTTGGTCACCTTTGGGACGCCGACATCGTCATCGCTTGACGGTTCGCTGAAACGGTCCTCATCGAAATCATTCTCATCGTCATCAGGAAGGTTGTCCAGTAGATCCCTGACAGTATTCAAACCGTAACGGTTCTTGGCTTCCTGCAGATTGTCATGCTTTCGCACGAATTCTGCAACCCTTCCGATCCATGTCCTGAGAAATCTGGTCCAGTCATCATACTTCCAGTCTTGGCGCGGCTTTTCGTCAAGGAGTTCGTCTTCCAGGACATCCAGGTTCTTCTTCAAATTCCAGAACTCCTGGTTTTTCATAAGCCCGACTTTAACCAGGGGATGTGATAGCTTCGTTTCTGAAACATCGCCTCCGAAAAGCAAGGAGAAGTCCTTGGAAAACCTCATGCTTTCATCTTTCGATTTCCCATCGCTTCCGACGCTGTCAATGACGGTATGGACGACCGCATGGCGTATCGCCCCCGCCCTCACTGTTTTTGGGACGAATCTCCCCTTTTCCGAAATACGCGTATTCCCGTTATGATTACAGTTGTAGAAAATCAGGCTCTCTGTATGGGAACAATTCGTGCATCCGACCCGGTAAGAGGAAGGGTCATCCTTCTTGTATCGTAAGAGTTTCGATTTGCGCCCGCCGCATACGCTGCAGGTTTTATTCAGGTTCGAGGAGTACATGAACGGCTCCACTCTGCCACACACATCGCAGTAGGCGATCATGGTGTTCTGCTCAACCCTGGTAAAGGTTTCATGCTCACATCGCTTGCCCTCGCTGATGCGATAGACGGTGTTGCAAATGCCGCATATCGCCTCATCAGGCAATAGCCGGTAATCGCCACTGGTCTTGGCATTTTTTTTATCATTGCTGGCTACCAACATCATCGCCTTCATTTCGGTGTTGCTGAGGTTAGCCATCCGGTCGTTCTCAGCGGTCTTTAAAACCATCTTATTGATATGCTTGATGAACTCGGGCAGGTACTTTTTATCATTCAGCTGGCTTGTGGCATTCCCATCAAAATATATGTCCTCGATCTCGAAGGAGGCGTGGTTGAGCGAGAAAAATTGCCTCGGGTGCCCCTGGTACATCGCACTGCTTTCTGAAACCTCTTTCTCCCAGTTCATCGCCATTTATTTACCTCCCACGAAGCGCTTCATCTGATCATTCTTCATGGTCAGAACAAGATTTCTTTGAATCCCCCTCATGCCATGCTGGGTGCGGTAGTACCGATTGGGGGCGGCGTTGAGAATATCTATTATGCGGTCCGTCGACTTGCTTTTCGAATCTTCAATTTCCCTCAAACGGTCCTCGATCTCCTTGATTATCTTGATATCGTGGCACGAGCCAAAGGAGGAACTTATGAAGTCCTCAATGGCGCGAACGTCGGCATCCTTCAATCCCATCACACTGCCTTTCGTGACCAATGGTTTCCCCTTGATCTCCGAAAGGTAATTGATCAACGCCGCTGTGAATAAGGAATTGATGGTCTGGTATTTTCCCAGTTTGGCATCCCTCTTCAACGGGATGGGACGAACCCGGTGTTCAAGCGTCTCGTGATACCCCACGAAGTTCCGGAAAAAGCTGTCGTCCCTGATCCTGTTCGGATAGAACAGGACGATGACGACGCCGATCTTTAATGGATCGCGCCCCACCCTAGAGAGAGCTTGGATGTATTCGGAGGTCTGATAGGGCAGCCCCTGGAATATCATGAAATTTAGCTGTTCCAGATCGACACCGTGCGAAATCACCGAGGTGGCATAAATCGGATTAATCGTCCCGCCGCCTTCCAGGCTCTTGGGATCGTAATTGGCTACGCTATCTACTACTTCCTTCATAATGCCTTTTAGCTCTTCCAGTTTGGATGCGCCGGTAGCAGTGCATCCGCGGAATCCGACCCCATATTTTTCATTGAGCGGCCCGGCGACAATGGCGTCCTTTAGACGATCCATATCCTCAGCATCCTGGACCTTCAGATGATAGGAGAGGGGGATTAGGTACTGCTTCAATACCTTCTGGGCTTCCTCAGCGTCGGCAAAATGGTATTTCCTGCAGAATCCCTCGGGATCGGAATTCAGCATCCTCTGGGACTCGATGATGAAACTAGAATAGTGCAGGAGCGTGACTAGGGCCGCATAGTGATTATCGCGGAAGTTGGGCTTTATGCCTATGATTATCCTATTGGGGATGGCGAACCTTGTGTTGAATACGTCCAATTCGGATCCGTTCCCAGTTGGGCAGCGCCCGGGGATCACTCTGGAATCCTTCATGTAAAGCTCTCTGATCTGTTTGTTTGCACCGTTCAGTGTAGCGCTCATGGCCACATGATGAAATCCCTTTCCGGTGGCGCCAATTGACATTTTCTCCATAGCCCCCTCGAAATGGGAGCTTATGGTCCCGAATCCTTCCTTGAGCAGGTGCATCTCGTCTTGAATGCTCAGGACTGGCCCGCCCATCGATTTTTCGTTCTTGCCTTTACATTTACATGGATCGCCCCACGTTTCACATTCATCTCCCGAGGCGATGAAGCCGTGGCCTTCGGGGCATTTGCTACCGCTTCCTCCCAGGAGATTTCTGACGGATTTGTTAAGGGCTATAGATGCCCATTTATCAACCGTAGATACGACGACCGTGGGTCGGCGATGATAGATCTCAGTGTCGCTCAGGTAGATATAGAAGGTCTCTTGGCATTCGTCACATCGGTGGAGTACTCTTTTACTTGCCGAGTCATCATACTGGCGCACCTTAGCCTTGCGCTCTCTCCCGCATAGGGGACACATGTTGAGTATGAGGGATTCAGGGGCCGGTTCTTTGAGTTTTTCTTCATCATCGTACAATTTTTTACGCAATTCAGAATAATAATTGGGAAAATCATCCGAATCTCCGATGTAGAAACCCAATGAGAAAGGATCGCCGGAATAGTGGTCACCATTCATCTTTCTTATCTTTTCTGCATGGATTAAAACCGACGCCAATCGGTCCAATTGCTGTATGGAGAGCATGCGGAGGGGGAATTTCACCAAGGCGGTCGTGCCCTCCTTCTTGCCCTTGGACCTCTCCCACAGGGCGGTGAAGACTATCAGGGCAAAATAGGCCTCAGATTTCCCTCCTCCGGTATCCACGTGCAATATATTCGTCGTGGTGAAATCCTCCTCCCTAACGATTGAAGGTAAACTCGCAATCAGAAAGGTGAATTGGAAGATGCGCCAGCCATATTCCTTCGACTCATCCTCTCCACGAACCGATGCATAATAACTTGAAAACGCGGCATGGGTGTCTGCAAGACACTTTGCCGCATTGGGGTTGTATCTAAGCAGATTCAGCGATTCCCTGAGGATTTCAATCAGCCCATGGTAGTTATCGACCAGGTCGCGCATCTCCTCCCAAGTCGATTGCAGACTTCCTCTCCTTTCCACGAATCCGTTTTTTTCAGAACCACATTCTGCTAGGAAAACGGATTCCTTCTCCAACATCATGTCGATGAACTCCTCTAAGGTTTCAATCAACACCTGGACATCCGTTAGGCTCTGGAATCTCAGGTCGATTCCTGGAAGACCGGTCCTAGGGCGTACGTTTGGTTGCTCGAATATTCCGTGCGGCCTGGTTTCGAATGATTTCCCCTCTTCTTTCCAAAATGCCTGGCAGTTTATCGGCCTGAAATGGTAGAAGTACCGCTGCCGGAATCCTTCATAATCGTATTCGTTTTGAAATTCGCAGACTGTGGCACCGTTGATATCCGCCGAGAATGAACAATCGAACAATGACCGCTCCAATTCAGCTTCGCCAGCTGATTCTTCGCCTTCATTTGTCATTGAAATTTTGACAAGGCTCTTTGGTTCCTGCTGATCTCCGTCCCTCCAATCTTTAATTTCCACCTCTACCGATGCCGTCCATATGTTCTTCTCCGGCATTTTTCGTATGCCAATCAGCTTGACATCATCATTCATCAGGGAAAAATCGATGGGGAAACGGGTGACATCCTTGCCATCATATCTGTAACGGAATCCCCCGGAAAATCCGAATCTGTTCCACTGGCCTCCCGAGGGGCCATCCTTCCCTTCCCGTTCGCACTTCTGCGTCTGTACGAAAACGTAGCCACGGGGGCGAATGAACACTTCCATCTCATCCAAGTCGGACGTCTTCACCAAGAAAGATACACTAATCCGTTGCGAGCGGATAGATGCTCTCCCTTCGTGTTGCTCGTAATCTCCCTCGGTTTCTTTAATCCTGGGGGCCAGTGAACCTACAAAGAAAATTTTCCTCGGGACATCTTCCACCACCATATCGGATTCATGTCCGCCCGATGATTTCTTCAGGATGTAGTCGAGCATAGATTCAATGAAGTGAAGTTGAGATTCAGCAGACGCCAAGAATTTTCCTCCGAATTCGCCATTCGATGTCCAGTGACACATAAAAAGGTAATCTGCATTTTTTATGAATCGATAACTAGAACATTCATTTACTATACTTTTTATATGGATTTGAATATTTTTAACTCTCGATATTGGTTATCGTACAGAATTTAATAAAGGCGCTCCCGGGTTTATGTTGAATGGCTACTTGTTTGGAAGTTACATCTCCATCGCCATCAAACCGCAAAGAAGGTTATCGCAAAGTACTCGCGAAGCTCGTTAAAGGTGTATGATGCTCACGCCTTCCTCGGCCTTGGCGAACTCCCTTGCTGCGATCCCTCGATGGCAGCGGGAGGCGTTGGGTTCGCTGCACATCAGGCAAGTCCTGTCTACGATATCCCTTTTCATCTTTTCTATCGATCCCCTTTCCTTCATCGATGCCAGGTATTCCTTCTCGTATCCGTCCCAATCCACATTTCCCCCGCGATACCTCCTGAGTAGGTCATCCTCTGTGGATAGATACAGGAGATGGATGTAATCGATATCGGCTATCGTCCGTAGAAAATATTGGATGTCGGGATATTTCGTGAAGCCAGTCAGTGGCGAATGGTTCTTGAGCCTTACGTCGGCGATAACGCGGACATCGTTCTTCATCAGGAGATCGAAGAAATGCTCTGCGGTTTTCTGTCCATATCCTATCGTGAACAATCTCATTCAGCGACCGCCTCCCCCTTCGTGACATATACAATGTCAACTCCACCTATGTTATCGTTGCCATGGTCCACAAATCATTTTGCAAGCAAAGGGTCGAATTCCATATTTATATATGCATTTCGTTAAAAATAAAAATACATTATTCAAGTAAGATTGTTTCATAACCAACCTTGTCGGAAAGATATATCTGCTCTTCACCGTTTCAAGAGTAATTCATGAATTGGAAGGATGACGTGCAGACGGTCCTAGAGAGGGACCCGGCGGCCAAGTCGTTCCGCGAGGCCTTCTATTTCAGCCCCGGCCTGCACGCCATTATCCTCCAGCGAATATCCCACCGGCAATACCTGAAGAGGCATTTCAACGCTGCCCGGGCGGTCAATTACTTCGCTCGTTTCCTGACCGGTGCCGACATTCATCCTGGTGCCACCATCGGTAAGGGTTTCTTCATCGATCATGCCGTCGGCGTGGTCATCGGAGAAACAACGATTATCGGTGACAACGTATCCATTTTCCAGGGCGTCACGCTGGGGGGTGTAAGCGCCAGCCAAGGAAAAAGGCACCCGACCATCGGCAACAACGTCACCATCGGCGCAGGGGCGAAGGTGCTTGGGAACATAACCATAGGGGACAACGTCAAGATCGGCGCGGGGTCCGTCGTGATAAGAGACGTCCCGCCCGACTCCACGGTGGTCGGGGTACCAGGTCGGGTGGTGAGAAGGGAAGGCGCCTGCGTGAAGGTGGACCTCCGCCACGACGAACTCCCGGATCCGCTGAGGGACGCCATGATGCAACTGACAAACAACATATCCGAGCTCGACCATCGCCTTGAACGATTGGAAAAGCTCGTGAACGAGAAGAACGGCGACGAGGCGAAAAAATGACGCTGCAGATCTACAACACCATGGCCAAGGCCAAGCAGGAGTTCCGACCGATCGAGGACAAGAAGGTCAAGATGTACGTCTGCGGGGTCACGGTGTACGATGACGTGCACATGGGCCACGCCCGGTTCATGGTGGTCTTCGACATGGTCTCCCGGTACCTGCGATACCGAGGTTACGACGTCACCCTGGTCATCAACTTCACTGACGTGGACGACAAGATCATCAAGCGCGCCAACGAGGAAGGCGTGGACGCTCTGGTCGTTTCACGCAGATGCATAGACTCGTTCTTCAGGGATTCCGATGCGCTGCGCGTCAAGCGCGCGAATGTATACCCCAAAGCAAGCGAGACCATCCCTGAGATCATTGGCATGGTGGAGGACATCATCAAGGCCGGGTTCGGTTACGTCACCCCGGACGGCAGCGTTTACTTCGATGTGTCCAAGACCACTGAGTACGGGAAGCTCTCCGGGAACAAGCTGGAGGAGATGATGTCCGGGGCCCGGATCGAGGTGGACGAGATAAAACGCAATCCAATGGACTTCTGCCTTTGGAAGGCGGCCAAGCCCGGCGAGATCTCCTGGGACTCGCCATGGGGCAAAGGACGTCCCGGCTGGCACATCGAGTGCTCGGCCATGGTGCGCAAGCTTCTGGGTGAAACGATCGATATCCACGGCGGCGGCAACGACCTCATATTCCCGCACCACGAGAACGAGATCCTGCAATCCGAATCGGTCACCAAGAAGCCTTTAGCGAACTATTGGATGCACAACGGCATGCTTCAAGTGGCCGAGGCCAAGATGTCCAAGTCCCTGAAGAACTTCTTCTCGGTGAAGGATATACTGGCCAGATACCAGCCGGAGGTCGTCCGCTTCTACCTGCTGAACACGCACTATCGCGGACCCCTGGTCTACGGCGAGGCCGCTCTTGATGAGGCGGCCGCTTCTCTGAAGCGCCTGCACAATACCTACGACTCATTACGCTCTTACACTCCGAGGGGAAACGATGACGCGGAGGAGCTAGTAGCCAAGACAAAGCAGGGCTTCCTGGAATCGATGGACGACGACTTCAATTCCCGCGGCGCTCTCTCGTCCCTGTTCGACCTGGCCAGGGAGGCCAACCGTCTCATGGATTCCGGTGAAATGAGCGCTCAAGGCGCGTCGAACATCATCGCCATGTTCAACGAGATGAACGCCATCTTCGATATACTCCCCGAAGAACGAAAGGGCGACGACAAGCTGGACGATGTCATGCTCCTGCTCATCGACATCCGCAAGGAGCTTCGCAAGCGCAAGATGTACGACCTGTCGGACATGATCCGCGACCGGCTTCAGGATGCGGGGATAAAGATCGAGGATACCTCCGAGGGCGCTAAATGGAAGCTGATCTGAGGCCGGTGGAAAAGAAAGCGATACTGATCTGCGGCGGCAACGTCAAGGTTCAGAGCGATTTCCGTCCTCCGTTCCGTCTGAGCCGTTCCACCGCCGGACCAGGTGCCGGCTCCGCCTCCATAGTGCTCGCGTTCGGCGGCCTCCGGGTGAAGAAGAGCATCTCCCGCGAGGAGGGCGAGTTCGAACTGGTCGGAGGCCCCGAGGGCTATTCCCTCCTTCGCAACGGAGAACCGTTCATTGACGAGCTCGAGCTGAGACCGGTCCTATACCATTCGCCCGAGCAGGCCTTCTTCAATCTAGGCCAGGCGTGCTTGTTCGACTGCATCTTCTGCACCTCTCGAAAGCTGAGCAGGGATGTCGTGAAAGACCTCGATCTGGACCAGGTGGTGGACCTCATCCTGGAGGCGGAACGGAAGGGCGACCTGAAAGCGGTAGCGCTCACCTCCGCCGTGGTCAATTCCATCCAGGAGACCATCGAAAGGATGGTGTACGTGGTCCGGAAGGTGCATAAGGCGCTTCCCGACATCCCGATCGGCGTGGAACCGTACGTCGAGTCCTTCGGGGACATCGACCGCCTCTACGAGGCGGGGGCCACGGAGATCAAGATCAACATAGAATCGTTCGATCCCCGGATAATCGAGATCGCCTGCCCCAAGCTGGAGCTGGAAAAGCAGCTGGAGTTCCTGCGCTACGCCGTGCAGGTCTTTGGACGAGGGAAGGTAACCTCCAACATCATTATCGGCCTGGGGGAGACTGACCGCAACGTCCTGGAGGGGGTCTCAACGCTGGCCAGCATGGGCATCGTTCCTAGCATACGCGCGTTGAAGATCAACCCCACCAACCGCCCCTCTCTCGAAAAGGCGCTGGGAAAACTATTACCAGTGACCCCGGAACGTCTCCTAACCTTGAACCAGGAAGCGAAGCTCATCCTCATGGTTCACGGCCTCAGTACCAATACATATCATACTATGTGCCACGAGTGCGGCTGCTGCGACCTCGTGCCCTTCAAGGACCTCTGAATTTTAGGTCTTTAGAAATTTTCACCGCATGGATACTTTTAGGTCTATCTAGAAAATTGTTATATATCCTATGTTAGGTAGCCCTAAATCATGGTCAGCGAGAACATCGAGGAGTACCTCGAGTGCATTTGGGAACTGACGCAGGATGGTACGTCTGCACGTACCACGGACATCGCCAAGAAGATGAAGGTGTCCCCGGCCAGCGTTACCGAGATGATGCAGCGCTTGGATTCGCTGGGATACATTACCTACGAGAAGTACAAGGGCGTTCTGCTGACCGATCCCGGCAAGAGGATCGGGGAGACCATCAAGCGCAAGCACCGCCTGCTGGAGCGGTTCCTGGTTGACGTCCTAGGCATTGCCAAAGATAAGAGCCACGAGGAAGCGTGCCGTCTCGAGCACATGCTCTCGGACGAGAGCGAACGCCGCATCTCGGAGATGATGAACCATCCCACCACCTGCCCGGACGGTGATCCCATACCGGCGCTGGACCAGCTATGTCTGAACAAGGACGAGGACTCCTCGGCGCTGAGCGAGCTGTCCGAGGGTGACGAGGGTGTCATATCGCATCTGTCCTGCGACGATCCGCAGAAGATCCGCCGCATAATAGCTATGGGTTTCGTTCCCGAGAGGTGTTTGACGGTAGAGGAGAAGTTACCTATGGGCGGCCCGGTGCTCGTGCAGATAGGAGATTGCCGCGTGGCGCTCGCTAAGGAGTACGCCGATCTCGTTTTCGTGAACACCAAGAAGCGCTGCCAGAAGCGCCACAGGCACGGTGCCAGATAATGGAAGTTATGCTGGTAGGTAATCCCAACGTCGGGAAGAGCGTGGTCTTCAACCGCCTCACCGGTGTCGGCGCCATATCGTCAAACTACTCCGGCACCACCGTCGACTACCTCAAGGCGGATATGATGGTGAACGGAAAGAAGGTCACCTTCATCGATCTCCCAGGCATTTACTCGCTTACGAACGGGACGGAGGACCAGATGGTGGCGGCCAAGATGCTTCATTCCGCCAGACCGGACTGCGTTCTGGTGGTCGCGGACGCCACCCGTCTCGAGCCTTCACTAGTGCTCATATTCCAGCTGATCGAGCTCGGCTACCCCCTGCTCGTCGCCATGAACATGATGGACACCGCCCGCAAGCGCGGCGAGCTGGATATCGACAAGCTAAGCAGGATACTGGACATCCCCATCGTTCCCACCGTAGCGGTCACGGGCGAGGGCATGGAGGAGCTGCTGAAAGCTCTGGACACCTGCGCCGCCAGACGCTCGAACTTCAAGGTCAGTTACGACTCGCACATCGAGGCGTATCTGGAGGTCATGAAGCTCGGAATAGCTGGAGCGGAGCTGAAATACCCCGTCCGCGGCGCTTCCATCAAGCTACTGGAAGGAGATGAGCAGTTCACCGAGGGGATCCCTAGGGACCTGCCCATCCAGGTCAGGAAGCTCAGGGAGGAGTTCCGCAAAGAACACGACGAGGACCTGGAGGTCCATGTCAACCGCGATAGGTACGGGGAGGCGGGGCGGGTCATCTCCGAGGTATCCAAGCCGAACGTTCGACCGCGGACCCGCGGCCAGAAGCTGTCCGACCTTACCATGCGCCCTCGTACTGGGATCCCGCTGCTCATCGCCGTTCTCGCCGGGGTGCTATTGACGATAATCAAGGTGGGGGCCTTCCTGGAGGAGACCCTGCTTGCCGCTTACTCTGACCTCACCGGAACTTTCTTCACCGATCTGGCCGATTCCATCGGCGGCGAGCTCGGCCAGGCCTTGGCGTCAGGCGTGGACCTAAGCATTCAAGCCATCCTCGCCATCGTCATACCTTTCATTCTGATATTCTACCTCATACTGGCGCTGCTGGAGGATTCCGGCTACCTCCCAAGGGTGGTGGTGCTTCTGGACGGGGTGATGCACAAGATAGGCCTGCATGGTCAGGCCATCATCCCGATGCTGGTGGGAATGGGCTGCAACGTCCCGGCCATACTCGCCACCAGGGTGATCGAGTCCCGAAGGGAGAAGCTCATCCTCGGTACCATCATAATCATGGCCATTCCCTGCTCGGCGCAGATGGCCGTGATCATCGGCACGGTCGGCAATTACGGCGGCATTCTCTACGTGATCGCGATACTGGCCATCCTGCTCGGCCTGGTTCTAATACTTGGGCGGCTGCTACACAAGGCCATCAGGTTCGAGCCGACCAGCCTGATGATCGAGATCCCCGACCTGAGCGTTCCGCGCCTGGACAACATCCTTAGGAAGACCTGGATGCGCATCAAGGAGTTCTTCTTCATCGCCTTCCCGATACTGCTGGTCGGCAGCATCGTCCTGGAACTGCTGAACGCCTATGGGGTGCTGGACATGTTGGTCGAGCCGCTCGCTCCCTTCACCGAGGGCTGGCTGGGGCTTCCGGCCGTGATCATCGTCGCCCTGGTCTTCGGCATGCTCAGGAAAGAGATGTCCTTCCAGCTGCTGGTGGTGCTCTTCGGCACTGCCAACCTGGCATCGGTGATGACCGTGGAGCAGCTCTTCGTGTTCGCCCTGGTCATGGCCACGTTCATGCCCTGCATGTCCGCCTTCGCGGTGATGCTGAAGGAGTACGGTCCAAAGGACACGCTGAAGATGACGCTCGCATCGATCGTCCTGGCCTTCGCGCTGGGGGGAATGGCCAACTTCCTCTTCGGGGTGTTCTAGGAAAGGGTAAAAGAACCGAGGCCATACCGGGGTCGGATGTACCGACTGTTCTTGGCCGCGGTGGTCCTCTCGCTGATATTCTGCGCCACGCCGGGCGCTGTCAACACCCAGGCGCTGCGCGTCGGCGTTACGGGAGGTTTCCGCCGGGCCTTCGGGGTGGAGACGGGTTCGATAGTCGGGGATATGTGCTGGGCGGTCATCGCGCTAGCGGGGCTGGCCGTCATCTGGAACAACATGACGGCACGTGTCATACTGGCGGTCATCGGGGCGGCCTTCCTTCTTTACTTAGCGTACCAAGGCTTCCAGGACGCCCGCAGAAAGGAGATGTCCGAGGTGGACGCGCCCAAAGGGCACACCGACTTCGTCACCGGCGTCATCATGTCGTTCGCCAATCCATTCCAGATACCGTTCTGGATCGGAATCGGCAGTACCAGCATCGCGGTCATAATGTCCGACCCGGAGCTCATGGACTTCGTGATATTCTACCTGGGATATCTGGTCGGAGCGATGATCTGGGGTACGTCGTACTCGGCGCTGATCGGTCACGGCAGGCGCTACATCACGCCCAAGTTGTTCCGCGCCCTGAGCATGATCTGCGCCCTGGTGCTGCTCTACTTCGCTTTTAACTTGCTGTACAGCACCTTCCTCAATGGGTGAAGTAGGCCACCAGTTTGGGGGAGACCTTCTCCACCTTCACGAAGCCGAAACGCTCAAATTGAACGACCTTGCCCTCCTCTTCCTGGGGAAGATTCTCCACGAAACCGTCCTTCTTCTCCCCGGTGGGCATAATGACCGTGGCGGGGGTGCAGTTGTCCGGCACCCAGTGGATGATGCGGTATCCTTCCTTGAGCACGGAAAGGTCGTTCCCCTGATACAGAGCCTTGCCGGAGCGGAACTCCACGTTGCCCAGATCTTTCAGGCGTACCTTGCCCGCCTCCATGGCGGTGTTCAGGTCCTTCTCCACCACGTGGACGACGATCGGCGAGTTGAGCTGGAACTCCCTGTTCCCCAGCTCAGGGTGGTCAGGATGCCTGGGGGCCTTGGCATGAAGCTCGTTCACCCCGCAGATCTGCAGAGGCACCGGGTCCCAGACGAAGAAGTAACGATTCGCCGTCTTGTCCACGATGGCCTTGTTGTAAGCGTAGATGTTGTCCCAGGAGAACTCCACGTCCGTCTCCTTTATGCCGCAGTCCACCCAGTAGTTGCGTATCGCTTCCGGCCGGAAGCCCCGCTTGGCCAACGCACGGACGGTTCCCAGACGCACGTCGTCCCAGCCCGAGTACTCCCCGGTCTTGATGCCCTTGCCCACCGTAGACGTTTTCAGGATGGCGTCCGGGACGGAGACCAATCCGTAATGAGTGTAGTGCGGCACCTTCCAGCCGAAGTATTGGAAGAGGTAGGCCTGGCGTTGAGTGTTGTTGAGATGGTCCTTACCCCTGAGGACGTGGGTCAATCCAAGGAAGTGATCATCGATAGCCACGCTGAAGTTCATCATGGGGTACAGGCAGTACCGGTCGCCCTTGAGCGGATGAGGGGTGGACTTGACGATGCGCAGTCCGACAAAGTCCCGGATCGCCGGGTTAGGATGGTTGAGGTCGGTCTTGACCACGAAGATGGCCTTCTCCTCTTCATAATCCCCGGCCAGCATCTTCTCGAACTTCTCCATGGTGGTCGCGACGTCCTCATCATGATGCGGGCAAGGCTGTCCCTTTTCCTTCTTCGCCCGCCAATCCTCGGCCGGGCAGGTGCATACGTACGCCTTGCCCTTATCGATGAGCTGCCTGGCGATATCGTAGTAAAGCTCGAAACGGTCCGACTGGACCACGGTCTCGTGGACCTTGACACCTAACCAATCCAGGTCCTCCGGGATCATATCATAGGCGTTCGGGTCTATCTTGTCCGGGTTGGTGTCCTCGATGCGGTTGATGAACTTGCCGTCGTAGTTGCGGCAGTAGTCATCATTGAGTATCGCCACTCTGGTATGACCGAGGTGCAAAGGACCGGACGGACCGGGTGCGAAGCGCATGACGACCTTGCCCTTCTCCATGCCCGGAAGCTCCGGTAGACCGACGCGTCGCTCGGTCTTCTCCCTCTTCAGCATCGAGGAGTCGATCTCCTCCAGCTGCTTGTGCTGGACCTCCGGGGCTAGTGAGTTCACCTCTTCCACTATGGAGGCGATGAGCGGCAATACCTCCTTCACCCGGGAGCGCAGCTCGGGAGATTCGGCCAGCACCTTACCTTGCACGGCCTTGGGATTGGCCTTGCCTGAATACAGCACGGCGTTCTGCAGGGCGTACTTCCGAACGGTCGCTTCCAGGTCCTCGGACATCGTTCGGCGATATCCTCCTCCGGCTTTTTAAGTTATGTAGCGGCTCAAGGAAATCGGTTATATGCTGGGACAGTAATTATCGCTCATGGCCGTCCAAAGCCACCTGGGCCGTATGAAGGGCGTCAAGGTCATCGAGAACAAGGTGCCGATAGAGATCGAGCCGACGCGCATCCTGATGGCCGATCAGCGATCGCCAGTTGTTTTCAACGACCTCAACGGCATGAAGGCCGCCGGGAACCTGTGGAGCGAGAGGGAAAGGATCACCGACGCTCTCGGACTTCCCAAGGACGGATTGACACAGGCCTTGATGCAGGCATTGGCGTGCCCTAGGCCGGTGGAGGAGGTCAAGAAGGCCAAGTTCGAGGAGGTCGTGGAGGAGAAGTTCGATCTTCGAAAGCTGCCGATACCGAAGTACTATCCTCAGGACGGCGGACAGTACGTAACGGCCGGCGTGGCCATCGCCGAGCACGAGGGCAAGATCAACGTGTCCTTCCACCGCCTGATGGTCATCGGTAAGAACAAGTTCGCCATCAGGCTCGTCCCAAGGCACCTCTTCACCATGCACAAGCTGGCCTTGGAGAAGGGTCAGGACCTCAAGGTGGCCTTCGTGGTCGGCACGTGCCCGTCGGTGCTTCTGGCCGGGGCCACCTCCGCCGACTACGAGTTCAACGAACTGGAGATGGCCAGTGCGTTACGTTACATAGGTCTCAAGGAAGGCCTGAAGGTCCGCCGCACCAAGTACGGCATACCTGTCCCGGCGGACGCAGATTACGTTCTCGAGGGGCGTTTGACGTCCGAGACCCACGACGAAGGGCCGTTCGTGGACATCACTGGCACGTACGACGCTGTGCGCAAGCAGCCCGTGTTCACCGTCGACCGCCTGTATCGCCGCAAGGACGCGGTGTTCCAGCTGGTCCTTTCGGGCGGGATCGAGCACTATCTGCTCATGGGATTGCCGCGAGAACCGGTGATCTTCCGGACCGTGCGGCAGGCGGTGCCGAGGGTCCATGCCGTCCGCCTCACGGAAGGAAGCTGCTGCTGGCTGCACGGTGTTGTTTCGATAACCAAGAACAAGGAAGGGGACGCCATGAACGCCGCCATGGCCGCCTTCACCGGACACCCTTCGATGAAGCAGGTCATCATCGTCGACAAGGACGTCGATATCTTCGACGACCGGGCGGTAGAGTGGGCCGTCGCCACGCGCTTCCAGGCTTCCCGCGGCCTGCTGGTCGTCAACAACGCTGCCGGTTCGTCGCTAGACCCGAGCACCGAGGGAACCACCTCCAAGATCGCCATCGACGCCACGATGCCGTTAGGGGACCAAGGATTGTTCAGCAAGGCCAAACTGGACTGACGGGCATCGGTCAGCCAGCAAATCATTATTAGATTAAAGTACGTTTTGTGTTGAAACGGAGGATCCCTCTTGAGATGCAATAATTGTGGATTGGACTACATCGCGGACAACGCCGCCAACTGCCCGAGGTGCAACGCGCCACTGGGACAGCCGATGTACCAGCAGCCCCCGCAGCAGTATCAGCAGCCGCAGGGATATCAGGAACCGCAGACGCAGTACCAGCAACCCCCGCAGCAGTATGGGGACCAGCAGTACCAGCAGCAGCCGCAGTACCAGCAGCCACCGCAGGGCGGTTACTACGCCCCGCCTCAGGGCGGCTACTATCAGCAGCCGCCGATGCCGCCGAAGAGAGTGCCGACGGTCAAGAAGGTCGACCTCACCGAGATACTGATGATAATCTCCGGCGTGTTCCTCCTGGACGGAGCGTTCGGTAATTTCTCCTGGTTCGGTACCGGAGTACCGGCGGGCATCGTGGTGCTTGGCATCGTATGCCTGGTCGGCGCCCTGCTCCTTTTCATGGACGTGCTGATGCCCGCCATGCTCAAGCAGCTCGGGGAGATCAAGGACATGCTAGTGCTCGTATTGGCGCTGGTGTTCATCGTCTGGGGACTGGTCGCCACCTTCGCGGACACCTTCAAGTACGGTGTCTACGGACCGGAGATCTTCACCGGCGGCTTCGTGCTTCTGGCGGCTGGCGCGCTGCGCATGGGCATCCTGAAGTGAACCTAAACCACTTATCCAACCCTTTCCTTTTTTTCCGTTTTTGAAATGGTTCATCATTTGAACGCAAAGGACTTGATGTTGCCGCACCATGCTTTCGCAGGTGATGGTCGTGGATCCCGTACGTTCGTTCAACCTACCGGTCGAGGATATGCGAAGGGCGGTCGATTTCTATTCCAGTACTTACGGATGGAACTTGGAGGCCATAAGGGGTTCCGGTGGTGATTATCATCATGCCATCACCACCGAGACGAACGAGGATGGGATCCCATTGGAGAGGGGCGCGGTCAACGGCGGCCTGTTCAAAAAAGGCACGCACGGCATCGACAGCACCTTCCTGGAACTTAAGGTGGACTCGATCGATGATTCAATAAGAAAGGTCCAGGCCAACGGCGGACGGCTGGTCCGGGAGAAGCGGCCTATGCTCGATTTCGCATTCTTCGCGATCGTGCAGGACCCCGAAGGGAACTACCTCGGTCTTATGGAACATCGGAAGTGAGGCGAGGAAGGATCATCGACGGATCGTCTCTTCCCTGCCCTTGCCGATACTGATTATCCTGGCCGGCACCTTGGAGCGCTTCTCGATGTAGCCGATGTACTGACGCATCTCCTTCGGCAGAGCGTCGTAACCTCCACGGACGATCTCCATGGTCTCCTCCTCCGTCCAACCGGACCAGCCGTCCAGCTCCTCGTATACTGGCTTGGCCCGTTCGAGCATCTTGAAGTTGCCTGGGAAGTGATGGACCTTCTTGCCGTCGATCTCGTAAGCCACCGCCACCTTGACGGTCTTCAGACCGTTCATGACGTCTAACTTCGTCACGGCGAACTGGGTCAGTCCGTTCAATCGGGCGGCGTGCTCCACGACCAGAAGGTCAAGCCAGCCGCAGCGGCGAGCGCGACCGGTGGTGGTCCCGAACTCCCCGCCCACGTTCATCAGCATCTCCCCGGTGGCGTCCTTGAGCTCCGTGGGGAAAGGACCAGCGCCAACCCGGGTGGTGTATGCCTTCAGCACGCCCATTATCTCGTCGACACGCTTCGGCCCCACGCCGGAGCCGGTGCATATGGCGCCTGCCACGCAGTTGGAGGAGGTGACGAACGGATATGTGCCGTGATCTATGTCCAGCATTGTTCCCTGCGCACCTTCGAACAGCACGTTCTTCCCTTCGTCCAAAGCGTCGTTGACCAGTACCGACGTATCGGTGATGAACTTCTCGTACTTCCGGCCATAGGCAAGCAGTTCCTTGAACAGCTCCTCCTTGTTCTGGGCCAGGCGGACGCCCAAGATGTCCATGACCTTGAGCTTCATGGGCATGACGGTATCCAGGCGCTCCTCCAAAAGCTCCGGGTCCAGGAGGTCGCCCATGCGAATGCCGGAACGAGCGATCTTGTCCGAATAGCATGGTCCGATGCCCTTTCCGGTGGTGCCCACGGTCTTGCTGCCGCGCAACCGTTCCTCGGCACCGTCCAGCAGCCTATGCCAGTTGAGGATCACGTTAGCCCGGTCAGAGATCTTGAGCCCCTCCACGGTCTTGCCCCGCGACTCGAGCTCGGCGATCTCCCTGTCCAAGGAAATAAGGTCTACGATGACCCCGTTGCCGATAACGTTGATGACTCCCTTCCTGACGATGCCTGACGGAAGGATGTGCAGGGCGAAGACCTCCTCGCCCACCTTGATGGTGTGGCCAGCATTGGAACCGCCCTGGTAACGGACGACCATATCGGCACGTCCAGCCTCGTAATCAGTGATCTTGCCCTTGCCCTCGTCTCCCCACTGGGCACCGATGACCGCTATGCTCGGCAATCTCTCACCACTTCGCCAAATGAGCCAACGTAGATAAAGCCTTCTTCATTGGCACGCGGACCTGAAAGCCTCCAGCACTTCCTCCAACGGTCGGTCGGTGCGGAAACCGGTGGGTGAGAAGTTGGTGCGGGAAACGCGTCCGATGGAGAGCATGGCCTCAATCAGCTCGTCACGTCCGGGCGGTGAGAGCTTGAGCATGGCCGCGATCTCGTTCGTCTCGTAATAGTATGGCACGTCCAGCTCCTCCTTCCAGATCTCGAAGTGCTGGCGGACGCGCTCCTGGCACTCCAGCCCCTCCGGTATGATGACCTCGGAGATCGCCTCGCGGTCCATGAGCGGACCGAGCCACAACGGGCCGATCTTCCCCTCGCCGACCTTGCGCTCTCCGGTCGTCCGGTCGTAGGACATTATCCCCAGTTGTTCCAGCGAAGCATCCGCCGCGCCGGCACCGTCCTTGGTCCTCAGGAACAATCGGAAGTAATGGTCGGCGTAGTAGCACAGCAGAGGCGTCACGCCCTTGTCCTCCTGCGCGGCCATGCGGACGATGGTGCCGATCATTATGCGCAGTCCGCTCTCATGCAGGAACGGGCTCCTCTGGCTATTGGCCATGTACCGTCGTCGGCACTTGCCGGGATGCGTTCCGGAGAGGGAGGCCGTATCCGTGGCGGTCAATGCCAGTATTCCTTTTCGAGCCATGCCCTGCAACGCTGAGGGAACGAACGGTATCGGCGTACCGAACGGATCGAGGTCTATGTAATCGAACATCTCCTCTGCCAACAGGCAGCGCAGGTCGGCGTTGCAGACCTCGGCGTTCTCCAACGAGTTCAATTCAATGTTATGCTGGATGTGATCGCAGGCCAGCGAATCCTTGTCGTTGATGATGAAACGATAGTTGCCCGGGGCCTCGTTGCAGATACGGATCCCGCGGGCGCCGGTGGCGGCCATGGCGTCCAGGCATTTCCTTGGCCGTATGACGGAATGGAACAAAGCCACGGAAACGTCGCGATTGAAAGCCATCTGCCGATTGAAGAAGACCCTTCCCTCGATCTTGCCAGGTCCTCTCTCGGATATTAACGAGGGAACCAGCAGCTGCGTGCTTCCCTCCCTGATAACGGTGCCGTCCAAGTTCACAAAAGCTCGCCCTTCATCAGCTTCATTATCTTGTAGGGCAAAAGGTTTCTGTTGATCGGCGTGACCTCCAGAATTCTCACGTCGTCCCGCCTTCTGATGTCCTGCAGCAATGGATTTCGTGATTTCTTGTGCAGGGTCAGCAGCATCGGCTTTTCCGTTTTCAACGCTTCCTTGACCGCGTCCCGGAACTTGTCGCTCTCCACCTCGATCTTTCCGACCTCGTCGATGACGATGATGTCGGCCTTCTCGCAGGCGTTCACCAAGGCCTGAACACCGATCTCCTGGAGGACGTCCAGGTCCACACCCATCTTCCCGACCATGAACTTGCTGTGAATGTCCGTGGCCGCGAGAACGCCGCGCTGCTTGGTCATCCAGTCCATGACGTAGAGTCCGTTGCGCTTCTTGTCGTCCAGGATCGGCTCGGTGATCATTCCGCCGACAATATGCCCTTCCTCCTCGAGCATCTTGATGACCTGGATGAGAGTGTTGGTCTTGCCCGCGCTAGGAAGCCCCGTAATGCCGATCTTGATGTTGTTCATCCGATTCCCCGGTGTCCGCGCATCGAATGGGCTCGATGCTGTAGAAGACCTATATGGCAATCTTAGCTTAATATCCTTTCCCGAAGGACGGGATGCTGGGTTCGCTCTGATAACCTTCAATAAAAATAATAATGGACGTATTTATCGGCTCTCCACCGACCTCACGAACATGAGCGGATAACGCAGGTCCTCCTTGAAGTCCATGGCGGCCACCACCGTCGTGCCGCCGACCGTGATGGTCAGTTCCACGTTGAGCAGATTGCCAGTGAGCGTCTGGTAATCGAACTCGTCCTTCTTCTTGCGGAGCGCCTCGCGGGATATGCGCACCTTGACGTCCTTGACGAACGGTTGCACACGGACGCCATCCTCTATCGCCCGTTCCAAGATCTCCACGTTGGCCGCCGCTACCGGCGTCCCAACGAACTGGTGGTAGATGGTTCCCAACTTGATCCCAGCCTCGAAGACCGCCCTCTCCCGTTCGCTGCAGTTGAAGTAGTTGGCAGCGAGCTCCTCGCGCTTGCTCGTCATTTCGCTCAGAGGTGATAAGGGGCACATGATTAATAATCCCTGTCCTGGCCTGAACCTTTTTTATAGCGGGCTACGAAAAGGATATACGCCGGACCGCGTTTCGAGGACCGGGGCATAGACATGTTGGAGGACCTAAAGGAAAGGCTCCGGATGGAGAACGAGCCGGAGGAGAGCATCGATCCCCGCGCCCGCAAGGTGTGGATGATCGGCGGTGCGCTAGGTTCGATGATCGTCCTGACGATCGCCATCGGTTTTCACTTCCTGGTCACCATCATCTACGGGGCTCCGGACTGGGCGGGCTGGACCGCCATCGCCCTGGGCGTGGCCTACGTTCCATGGGCCACATACTTCAGCCCCTGGCTCCGGATGCGCTTCTGGCGCTACGAGCTGAGGGAGAACGAGCTGGAGATCCAGCACGGGATATTCGTGATCAAGCGGCATCTCATCCCCATGGTCCGCGTTCAGTACGTCGATACTGAGCATGGACCGCTAATGCGCTACTTCGGCCTCACCACGTTATCCATATCGACCGCCGCCACCAAGTTCTCCATACCCGCCCTGCCTAGGCAGAGGGCGGAGCATCTGCGCGGCGAGATAGCCACCCTGGCCCGGGTCAGTGAGGAAGATGTCTGATCTCCGCCGACAGCATCCTCTGCTCATCCTTCTCGATACCGGGCGGGGGCTGGTATCCAACCTGAGCTTTGCGCTCATCATAGCGATCTCCTTACCGGACGACATCTTCGGCGGCTTCGTGGGGAACGCTATCGTGGCCCTGCTGGCCATGTTCGGTATATCCACTGCATACAACGTCTTTCGCTGGTACTTCTTCCAGTATCGGTACGAGGAAGGCCTGGTCCACATCCGCCAGGGCGTGCTCTTCAAGCGCGAGCGGACCATCAAGAGGGAACGCGTCCAATCCATGAACACCAACGCCAACGTGCTTCAGCAGGCGTTCGGATTGGTGACCTTGCAGATCAAGACCGCCGGGGTAAGCGTGGACGCCGAGGTGAACCTGCGCGCCGTATCGAAAAGGGAGGCGGAGAGCATCAAGGAGCACCTCTATGCCAAAGAAGCGCGTTCCGAAGCGGAACCGGTGGAGGTGCCAAGAGCATCCCGCTTCCTGCAGGGACGGGACATCTGGCTGGCGGCCCTCACCTCCGGAAGGTTCATGGTCCTGTTCTCGGTGGTCGCGCTGATCTACGCCCAGATCTATGAGTACATCCCGCAGAGCTACCTGGACCAGGCGGTGGAAGGTCTCTCCACGATACCGTTGATGATCGGCATAGGCATAGCCCTGGGGCTGTTCTTTCTGACCTGGGTCCTGTCGGCCATAGTCTTCGTCATTCAGTTCGCAAACTTTTCCGTACGCCGGTTCGAGGACCGTCTGGAGATCAGCTGGGGCGTATTGAAGAAGAACCACGTGGTGGTCAAGCTGCACCGCGTTCAGGCCGTGGTCGTTCAGCAAGGCCTGCTCCGCCAACCGTTCGGCCTCTGCACCATGTTGGTGGAGGTGGCCGGGGGAGGGTCCAAGGAGCAGGAAAAGGTGTCATTGCTGCATCCGCTCATCCGTAGGAATGAGATAGAGAGCTTCCTCAGGGACATCCTTCCTGAGTACCATCTTCCCTCCTCGTCGGTGGTCCTGCCCGAGCGGGCTCTGCGCCGCTACCTGTTCCGCTCCACGGTACCGGTCGCGGTCCTGGCCGGTGCGATGATGGTCGCCTTCCACTTCTGGGACCTCCCATATTCCTGGTTCTCGTTGATTTTACTAGCTCCAGCCTTGCTGCTGGGCCTATCCAGGTACCGCAACGGCTCCCTTTCCGTGGAGGGGGAACAGCTTTCCCTGCGCTTCCGAAACGTCAGCCTGGTGCAGGTGATGATGAAACGCTCGCATGTTCAGTCCCTGTCGTTCACCGCGAATCCCTTCCAGAGGCTGGCCGGACTGCGTACCGTCAGGTCCTCCTTCCTCTCCTCCCCGGCCGGCAAGAGCTATTCCCTCAAGGACCTGGAAACCGAGGACGCCCGGACGGTCCGGGACTGGTACTCCCGGAACTGAGCTATCGGCAGACGATGGTCCATCAATTCGGGCAGAGCGACCAAAATCATTATCCACTTCAAGCAACGATAGTCTGGTCAGGTGTTATTATGGAGCAAGCCAAGAGATATGAGCTGCCGAAGCTCGCTTACGGATACAAGGACCTCGCTCCCTTCCTGAGCGAGGAGCAGTTGACCGTCCACCACACCAAGCACCACGCGGCCTATGTCAACGCTGCCAACGCTATACTGGACAAGATGGACAAGGCCCGAGCGGAGAATGCCGATCTCGATATGAAGGGCATGCTGAAGGACCTCTCCTTCCAGATCGGAGGGCATTACCTGCACTCGGTGTACTGGGAGACCCTGTGTCCCGTCGGCAAGGGGGGCGAACCGTCCGGCAAGCTGAAGGCCGAGCTGGAGAAGGAGTTCGGCTCCATCGACCGCTTCAAGAAGGAGTTCACCGCCGCCGCGGCGAGCGCGGAAGGCTCCGGCTGGGCTGTCCTGGTGTACTGCATGGCGCTTCACAAGCCGATAATCATGCAGGTGGAGAAGCACAACGTTAACGTGATCCCCGGCTTCCGCGTGCTGATGTCCCTGGACGTCTGGGAGCATGCGTACTATATCGACTACAAGAACCTCAGGCCGAAGTACATCGAGGCCTTCTGGAACCAGGTCAACTGGGACGCGGTCGGGAAGAAGCTGGACGCCATCCTGAAGTGAAACATCAAGGGCTGGTGAACCCAGCCTCCATGATCTCTTTTTAATTTTCAGCTGGGTCAAGTAAATATTTATACGGATTTCGGCATGAGTTGCCGAAATGAACGCCGCGGAGCGTATCCAGGAGCTCAAGGCGCAGCGCAAGGCGGTCATCCTGGCGCACAACTATCAGTCACCGGAGGTGCAGGATGTCGCCGATTACGTGGGCGATTCCCTGGGCCTGTCGCAGAAGGCCGCCAGCACCGACGCCGAGGTCATCATTTTCTGCGGGGTCGATTTCATGGCCGAGAGCGCCAAGATCCTTTCCCCGAACAAGAAGGTCATCCTACCTGAATCGGACGCCATGTGCCCCATGTCCGCCATGTGCACCGGTCTGGAGCTCGCCCCGGTCAAGGAGAAGTATCCTGAGGCGGCCATCGTCGCTTACGTCAACACCTCCGCCGCGGTGAAAGCGCTGGCGGACGTGTGCTGCACCTCCGCGAACGCGGTGAAGGTGGTCGGAAAGATGCCCCAGAAGCGCATCATCTTCGTTCCCGACCGGAACCTGGGAGCGTACGTTCAGAGGTTCCACCCGGACAAGGAGATATTGCTTTGGCCGGGCTTCTGTCCTACCCATCACGATATCGATGTCGATGAGCTCAAGGAGATCAAGAGGAAGCACCCCCGAGCCAAGCTCATGGTGCATCCCGAGTGCACCCCGGAGGTCATTGACATAGCCGACAACGTATCTTCCACCGAGGGCATGTTGAGGTACGCCAAAAGCTCGGAGGCCATGGAGTTCATCGTCGGAACGGAGGTGGACATGACCTACCGGCTAGGCAAGGAGGTTCCGGGAAAAACGTTCATTCCCGTCCCGTCCGCGGTGTGCCCGAACATGAAACGGACGACCGTGTCCTCTCTGATCAAGGCCTTGGAGACCCTCTCCCCGGAGATAACCCTCTCCCCGGAGATAATCGAGGCGGCCAGAAAGCCCTTGGAAAGGATGATCGAGATCGGCCGCGGGGACTAGTTCTTTCTCAAAACAGGGTCTGCAGCGCGTCCAGGACGAACATTAACGCGAAGACGATCATCAGGACCCCGGAGCCAGCGATGACCCTCTGATGCCAGGTGGTGCTCCATCTCCCCTTGGTGCCGAATATGGTCATTCCCACGAAGCCCTCCCAGAGGAAGTCGCAGGTGATGTGCACCAGGGTGAAGAAGGGCAGCATCCACCATCCGAAGGTGACGGCGGTGGCGGTCAGCGCCGCGCCTACCGTAGCCCACCACAGAAGCCAACCGGGATTGAAGGCGGTGGTGGTCACGCCCGCCCAGAAGGGGCTTTGCGTTTTCGTGCTGCAGCTGGTCAGCACCTCCTTGCGCGTCCGGACCACATCATACCCCATGTAGAGCAGGATGACCCCGCCCAGCAGGCCGATCGCCCCCAGGACCATGTCGTTCTTCAGGAACACGCTCAGCCCCAAGAAGATGGCCGCTATGGTCGGCACCTCCACCAGGGCGTGCCCGAGGGCGATCTTCCAGCCGGACCAGCGGTCCTGGAACCCGCAAGCGATGGTCATGGCGAACACGGGACCGGGCATCAGCACGCCGGACAGCGAGATGACGGCGACCGAACCTAGAAAGAGCAGAGCGGAATCCATGCGCAAACCTCACAGGTACCAGTCGACGGTCAGGTTGATGTAGTCGTCCGGGGCCATGTCGCGCAACGTACCGCTCTCCACCTCGATGATGGAGACGCTGTGGATGCGGGAGTTCATGATCTCGTCCATGCTGACCGGCGGGCTCTTGTAGTAAAGATCGCAGTAATGCTTGACCAGCCAGGCCTCCTTCTCGTCCCGGTCCCTCGGGGGCTTGGTAAAGAAGGGCATGACCGGCATCACGTAATGCGGCGGCGCGGCCAAGGAGAACTTGTGGCAGTGGTTGCTGTAACGGGCTATCTTGGAGGCTATCCTCGCTCGTATATAGTCCATGGGGTCCAAGGCGTGCGCCGGCGGCACGTAGCCGGTCTCCACCTCCACGATCATGACCCCGTCGCCCTTGCGGGCGTAAACGTCACAGCTCAGCCCGGCGTCGATCATGTGCTCCAGGTCGACCTCGTAACCGTCCTGCACCAGATATTTCGCGACGATCATCTCCAGGACCGAGTGGTTGATCTTGAGCAGGTTCTTCTCCTTGAGGTCGATGAGACGCTGCTCCAGCTTGCGAAGGGATTCCTCGCACGGTGGGTCGCATCCGGCGACCAGCTTGTTCATCAATGATTCCAGGTCCTGGGCGAACTTGTCCAAAAGGATGCCTCTGTTCCGGTAAACACGAACCTAATCCTTACTTTTTATGCTCCTTGCACACCACCAGGGTGAGGGTGGAGCGAACCCCCGGCATATCGCGCACGGCGATGATGGCGGTGCTCATCTCGTCCTCCGAGGGGGCCTGCACCTTGACCAGGATGTCGTACACCCCGTACACCATGTAGCATTCCCTGACGAATGCCATCTGGCACAGGGCTTCCATCACCCGCCCCTCGGCGCCGATGTCGGTGGTGATCGCCACGATGGCGCTGTTCATGAATAAGCTATGGGACTAGGTAAAAAATAAGTTTACCGCCGTCTGATGAAGAAAGTGGACGGCAGGAACATCTATCTCACTCCTCCGCGGAAGGGACGAACACGTCGATGACGGTCCCGGTCTCACAGGATACGCAGAAGCCGTATCCCTCGGAGGTTATCTCATGGGCCACGCGCAGGGAGTAGGGAACTCCCACATAGCTGTTCTTCGCGTCTTCCAAAGCCATTTGCTCCATCTACTACCTCTTTTCGGGAATTGGTGATTATTGCGGAACAGCACATAACCGTGATGTTCGGCAATCTGCAGGGTTAACGGGACTATGTCCAATATTGGACAAAGACCTAGGGAGCAAACGTTTAATTCGTGTCAGGGAGTAACCGCACCCGTCATTGGACCACTTATCGGATCGATGAAGAGAAGAGGGTCAGCTGATCTTCGCGGAAATGATGAACCCTATGAGTGCAGAGATCCTGGTCCAATGCCTATTCCAAACGTCGGATCGATATGTGCAGGCCGGGTGACCGGTCGCATTCCCCATAACATTTTCCGGCGATGATGCGCACCACCTGCGAATCGTCCGGGATCAGGACGTTGGTAATTCCGTCCAGCACCGCTCGCACCAGCTTGTCCAGGTCCGGCCGCTTGGTGTTCTGCTTCCAGCGCTTCGGAGTGCTTTTCGGCCGGGTGAACACGAACTCCATGGTCACCTCGTAGCCGAGGCGGCGGTCCTCGGAATAGTAGCTCTGCGGCCTAAGTTCGTTCATATGCTGAGCCTCAGTAGCAATGCGGTTGCGCCAGGCCTCGGTGTTGGCGTTGGTGTGGGTGGTGACCACTCTCTCCAGCTTCTTGATGTAGAACGCCTTGGTCGAGCCCTGCGGCACCGGTTCCCCAGCGACGAAGAACTCGATGACCTCCGGATCGAACTCCTCGTAGGTCATGAAGTCCACCGGCCCCGCCTCGTGCTCCTCAGCGTCCGCTGCTTGATCATTCACGTGCATCCCAGGAGGGATATGAATACCCCGGGTAATATAATTTTACCCGATGAACGTACGTTCAGGGTACCAGCCGGTTGCGGTCCCTGGGGAAGAGTATGGTCTCCCGGATGTTGCTCAGCCCGAGCATCTTCTGCACCATGCGCTCCACGCCCAGGCCCCACCCGCCGTGCGCCGGCATGCCGTAGGCGAAGGCGTTCAGGTAGAACTCGAAGGACCTGGGGTCCAGCTGCATCTTCTCCATCCTCTGCACCAGTCGGTCGTAGCGGTGCTCGCGCTGCCCGCCGGAGGATATCTCCTGGCCCTTGTAGTCCAGGTCGAAGGAGTAGGAGTACGGCGTCCCATCCTTCTCCATGATGTAGAACGGCTTCGCCGCCTCGGGATACTCGGCGATCCAGTACATCTCGTGCCCGTCCTGGGTCATGAGCTCGCCCAGGAGCTTCTCGCCTTCCGTCCCTAGGTCCTCGCCCAGCTCGATCTTGAATCCGGCCCCCTGCACCATTCCCACGGCCTTCTCGTAGGACACGACAGGGTACGGCGCTTTGGGCACGACCACATCGCAGCCCAGGGCCTGCAGCGCCCAGCCTCCCCGCTCCCTGACCTCGGATATCACGAACTGGGTGCATCCTTCGATCATGGCCATGACGTCCAGCTGCGAGTCGATGTGGGCCATCTCCCCGTCGAACGAGATGAACTCGGAGACATGGCGAGCGGTGTCCGATGGTTCGGCGCGGAAGGCAGGACCGATCTCGAACACCCGGTCCAGGCCGGTGGACATGAGCATCTGCTTGTACAGCTGCGGGGATTGAGCGAGATAGGCCTGCTTTCCGAAGTAGTCCACCTTGAACAGGGTGGAGCCGCCCTCGGCGCCGGAGGCTACCAACTTGGGAGTGAACACCTCAACGAAGCCGTTGTCCGCCAGGTACTCGTCGATAAGCCTCATGGTCAGTGACTTGATCTCGAAGACCGCCCGCACTTCAGGCTTGCGGAGGTCCATGTAGCGGTGGTTGAACCTTGTTTCCACTTCAACGTCCACCTTGTCCACCACGCCCATGGGGAGCGGGGTCTGCGCGATGCCGGTGACCATCACCGAGGAAGGTATGATCTCGTACCCCGCCTTAACCTGGGCGCTCTGCTTCACGGTCCCGGTGACACGAACCACGGATTCTCTGGCCAAAGAGGTGATGGCCTGCATGACCTCCGGCGAGATCTTCTTCTTTGGAGCGGTCACCTGGACCACGCCGTAGCGGTCCCGCAGGATGAGGAAGGAGATGCCGCCGAGGTTGCGGACCTCCTGGGCCCAGCCTTCCACGGTCACTTCCTTCTCGTACTCGTTGGCGGTTATGGAACGGGAATCGTAAAGCATGCTATCTCCTCTGAATGGAACGGCTCGATATCTCCCATTCTGCTTATAAGCATTGGCGGTCCAGGCGTCCCTTCGTTACTATCATGGGGCAAAGCGAAAATTTAAAGTTCTATGGGCAGGGTGTTTACCTTCATGCCCGTTAAAGTCATCATAGACCAGAACGAGTGCACCGGCTGCGGCATATGTTACAATGATGAATGCCCCGACTTCTTCATGGAAGGGGACGACGGCAACTCGAACGTGAAACCGCTGTACCAGAAGGGAGACAAGTCCGTTGGTGAGGCCCCGGACAGCCTGAGCAACTGCGTCAAGAACGCCGAGGCGTCCTGCCCCGCGTCCGCGATAGCCGTCAAGTAGGAAGGCCTGGCCTTCCCATATTCAACGGCCCAAGCTCGTCATTCAGCGATATTGGTTCATCAAACATTATATATCGCAGCAGTAATTCTGAGAACCCAAGGTATGGGATTCTAATGTCTCAGAAGGTCACTGTCTCTGTCATTAAAGCTGATGTTGGATCGGTCGCCGGGCACTCCAAGCCGCACCCGAAGATGATGCGCGTTTGCGAAGAGGTGCTGGTCGAAGGAGTGAAGTCCGGGGTCATCAACGACTTCTACGTCACCAGGGTCGGCGACGACATCAACCTGTTCATGACCCACTACAAGGGCGAGAACAACAAGGACGTCCACTCGTTGGCGTGGACGGCCTTCCAGACCGCTGCCAAACTGGCCAAGGAGATGAAGATGTACGCCGCCGGGCAGGACATCCTCTCCGACGCCTTCAGCGGCAACATCCGCGGCATGGGTCCCGGAGCGGCCGAGGTGGAGTTCACCGAGAGGGGCGCCGAGCCCATGGTGTTCTTCATGGCCGATAAGACCGAGCCCTCCGCTTATTCCATGCCCCTTTCCCGCATATTCATGGACCCCTTCACCACCACTGGGCTAGTCATAGACCCCAGGGCGCACGAGGGGTTCCGCTTCGAGATCGTGGACGTCATGGACTCCAAGAAGATCGTGATGTCCGCCCCCGAGGAGACCTATGACATTCTGAGCTTGATCGGTGACACATCCCGGTTCGCCATCAAGAGGGTCATGAGCAAGGACAAGAACCTGGGCACCGCCTGCGTGGTCAGCACGGAGAAGCTGAACATCTGCGCCGGCAAGTATGTCGGCAAGGACGACCCGGTAGCGGTGGTCAGATGCCAGTCCGGCCTTCCCGCGGTCGGCGAGGTATTGCAACCGTTCATGTTCCCCGCCCTGGTCGCGGGATGGATGCGCGGTTCTCACTATGGAGCATGGTATCCCTGCTCCGTGGAGGATTCCGACCCGACCTACTTTGACGGTCCGCCGCGGATCTGCGCCCTGGGGTTCCAGATCAGCAACGGTCGCTTCCAGGGCTGTGAGGACCCGGACGCGCCCCTGGGCAAGAAGATACCAGTGGACTACTTCGCCGGAAGCGTTTGGGACGAGGCTAGGCGGAAGGCCGTTCGGGCCAGCATATACATGCGCCAGCACGGGCCGTTCATGCCCTCGATCCTGGGACCGGAGGAGATGGAGTACACCACCCGCCCGGCCGTCCTCGGCAAGCTGAAGGACAGGATGGAGAAGATTGACTGAGCTGAGGACCCCGGTCATAATCGTCAACTTCAAGGTCTACTCCGAGGTGGAGGGGCCTGGGGCAGTTCGACTGGCCAAGGACTGCGAGTCCGTGGCCATCGTGAAGAAGGCCAGCATAGTCGTCTGCCCTCCGATGGTCGAGCTTTCCAAGGTGGCCTCCGCGGTCACCATCCCGGTTTTCTCCCAGCATACCGACAACAAGAATCCAGGTTCCATAACCGGCTACGTCTCTCCGCAGAGCGTCAAGGCCGCGGGAGCGAAGGGAACGCTCATAAACCACGCCGAGCACCGCATGGCCCCGCAGGACATCTCTGCCGCGGTGGAGTCTTGCAGGAAGCTAGGATTGATCAGCGTGGTCTGCACGGACACCGCCGAGACGTCCGCCGCCATGGCCGCCTTCTCCCCGGACTTCATCGCCGTGGAGCCTCCAGAGCTCATCGGAGGGGACATTTCCGTCACCACCGCCGATCCAGCTATAGTCTCGCGAACCGTGGAGATGGTGAGGGCGGTCGATCCCAAGGTCAAGGTGCTCTGCGGTGCCGGAGTGAAGAACGGCAAGGACGTCCGGGCTGCCCTGGACCTTGGAGCTTCAGGTGTGCTCCTGGCCTCCGGCGTGGTCAAGGCCAAGGACGTCAAGGCCGCTCTGCAGGACCTGGTCTCAGCGCTCTGAAGGCTCATTGCATCGAATAATCACTTTTGTTTTTTCCGCTTGCAGATCGGTGTGCGCTCGATCACCGTCTTCGCTCTGATGCTGTTGCTCCTTCTATCGGTCCCGTCGATGCCGGTACAAGCCACGGAGGTCGAGGGCGGGGGGGAGGTCATCGTCTACCGGGTCTGCGCGTCCTATCCCGGCGAGTTCATCTCTCTGGCCAATCACGGCCCTCCCGTGGACGTCCAGGGCTGGCGGCTCAGCGACGGGGAGGGCAGCGTCATCATCAATGTTTCCCTGGTCCTTCCCACCGGCGGAGGCATAACTTGGAGCGCCGCCGGTTCCTTCTTTCAGGCGCTGTATCCCGATGAGCGATGCGTCCCGAACGACGGCCGCTCGGTGATACTCAAGGGAAGCCTGAAGCTGGCCGACGCCGGTGACCAGGTCTTCCTTTTCGACGCGGAAGGAGAGTTGAAGGACGTGGTCTACTACGGCAACGTCGAACCTCAGGATCCGTGGGCCGGACCCCCGGCGGTCCTGAGGAAAGGTAACGTTATGACCAGGACCTCCTCCGGGGTCGGTCCGGAGAACTGGGAGACGGCCGTCCCCGGACTGTATTCCGAGACCTCGCCAACCTTCCCGGCGGAGGTCATCCCTCTTCTCTACCCGGAGAACGCGTTGCCGGAGCTGGTCCGGCAGATCGATAACGCGCGAAACAGCATCGCGCTGGCCTGCTATCTGATGGAGAACTGGACCTTGGCCAGGCACCTGACCGGGGCCTGCGCCCGCGGAGTGGAGGTGACAGTATTGCTGGAGGGTCGACCGGTGGGAGGGGTGTCCGAGAACGGGGCGGCCATAGCATATCATCTGCAGGACGCCGGGGCGAAGGTCTGGACCATGCGGTCCGGCGAATCCTTCCGTCGTTACGACTATCTGCACGCCAAGTACGCCATCTTCGACCAGGAGCGGCTGTTCGTTTCCTCGGAGAACATGGCCGATTCCAGTTTCGGCAGCAACCGCGGGTGGGCGGCGATCGTCGAAAGCGAACAGTTATGCTCGTACGCCGAAAGCGTGTTCCAGAGGGACCTCGCCGCCAAAGGTGTGGACGTATTCCCATTGAACACCAGCCTGGTGAGGTCCGAGGGAGGTCCGGGCAGGCTAATCGGCGTGCTGCCGCCGGCCCCCATTGAATTCTCGGCCGAGGTCTCCCTGCTAACGTCCCCCTTCAACATTCAGGACCGCCTCGTCGAGTTAATATCGGCGGCGCAGGAGCGCATAGTGGTGCAACAGATGCGCATCGAGGAGGATTGGCTGGAGGGCTCGCGAATAATGTCCGCATTGCTCTCGGCGGCTGGCCGGGGGGTGAGCGTACGGATCCAGCTCGATTCCGGCCTGGGCACCGAGGAAGGGAACGCTCAAGTATCCGAGCTCCTCAACACCCTATCGAGCACCAACGACTGGGACCTGGAGTGCCGTCCGACCGACGAGCGGTCACCGTTCGGAAGGCTGCACAACAAGGGGGTCATAGTCGACGACGCGGTGGTGGTAGGGAGCGCCAACTGGGTGGACGGTTCGATGGAACGGAACCGAGAGATGGCGGTCGTCCTCCGCTCACCGGAACTGGCCGAGGTATTCGTTGATTGGTTCGAAGAGGATTGGAAGGGGGACGCCCGGCCTCCGGTCATCGTGCTGCCCTGGCATTTCCTAAAGGCTCGGGCCGGGGAACCGGTCCTGCTGGACGCCACCGGATGCAGTGATCCGTCCGGGGTGGCGAGCATCGCCTGGGACCTGGACGGGGACGGCTTGGCCGATCTCCGAGGGCCGGTACAGGTGGTGACCCTTGGGGAGGGTAAGCATAATATCACCCTGTTGGTCGAGGACCCCTTAGGCAATGTCGCCGTGGACCAGGTCCACGTAATGATCGAAGCCCCCGCGGCAGCTTCTTTCGCTTGGCTTATCTACGTGCCGTTCCCGGTCCTCCTATCCCTGGTCCTTCTCCGGAGGTGGACCAGAAGACTTTAGTTAGGCGAACGGGATTCGGCGGCGTTGCAGCTGCGCCATTACCAGAACCGGGACCTGGCCGACGTTTGGCAGGTCGCCTCGGAATCGCTCCGGGAGCGGTACGACCCCACCCTCTTCACCCAGCTGGTGCCCTTCTGGCCCGACGGCCTGCTGGTCATCGAGGACATGGGCAGGGTGGTGGCCTTCGTCTTCGGGGTCATGAGCGGCGCGCAGCAGGCCCGCGTGCTCATGCTGGCCGTGAACCGCAATTACCGGGGCGCCGGCCTCGGGACGCTTCTGACCCAGGAGTTCTTCCGGGAATGCGGCAAGAAAGGGGTGCGGCAGGTCTCCCTGGAGGTCAGGGCCAGCAACATCGGGGCGCAGCGGTTCTATCAGCGTCTGGGCTTCTTCACCGTGCGCCGGGTGCCAAGATACTACTCGGACGGGGAGGATGGGGTCCTCCTGCTCCGCTATCTCTAATGGAACATGGAATCCTTGGTCTCGTTCCAGAAATAGTAAGGGGATTTTTCCTTCTGTGCGGAGGAGATGTCCGTTCCCAATCCCTTCGTGTAGGAGCCATAGCGGTCCTTGATCTGCTCCTCGGCGCTCTTGCTGCGCTCCACCGCCTTGGCGATGTGAACGGCCGATATCAAGGGGGCGCCCTCCACCGTGGCCAGGTCACCGGCCGCCCGGATGAGCCCGCCAAGCTCCCTAAGGCGCAGGGTCAGGGCGTTGTTGATGTTGTCGACCTTCACCGCCCTTGCCCTGGCCTCCTTGATTATCGCCTCTATGGCCGAGGCGTCCGCGTGCGGGATCCGCCCGTCGGAGACTATCTCCTGCGCGATGAACTGCACCAGCCGGCCGCGGTTCTCTTCCGTGTCAGGCATGGCCGTGTTCACCAGAACCTCGTAACCATTCCCGCAGACGCGTGAGCGCAGCGGGGAAAGCACCTGTTCCAGGTCCTGGATGTTGCACGCGCCGACGAATATGAAGTTGCAGGGGACGTTATCCACTTTGACGGATGCTCCAGCGCTCTGCGGGTTTCGGCCGGATATGGGGAAGCGCCGTTCTTGCATGGCGGTCAGGATGAACCGCTGCAGGTGTCCCAAGTGAGGCAGCTCGTCTATGAACAGCACGCCCTCGTGCGCCTCGTGTATCGCCCCGGGAACGACGCGATCGTAAGGTTGGGTCCCCAGCTGGGCATGACCGCCGTACGGGTCGTGACGGACGTCGCCCAATAGTTCCGTTTCCGATGAACCGGTAGCTAGCACGAAAGGATTGCGGTCCAGGCGGACGATGACCTTGCGGGGGGACTGCTTCTCCCAGTCCCGGCGCTTCTCCAGCGCTTCCTGATCGAGCAGACGGATCATCTCGCCGCAACGTTCGAAGACCACCACCTCCTCCTTCCCGAATCGGGTGCGGGTGGTGGTCACCCGTTCCTTGCCTGCCGTGCCGGTGAGACCGGCCGCGTTCATCTGCTCGAAAAGGCCGCTCATCAGGTCCCCGAAGGGGTTGTTGGCAGCGACGTCCGCACCTTTGCCTTTCTGGCACTTGGGGCAGATGTGCTCCTTTGGAGAGGAATAAGAGCCGCAGTTGCGGCACCGGTAGCCCAGACGTTCCGCTACGTTCACTGGAGCGTTCTTGGGCTCGATGAGCTCGCCCTCGGCGAACTCCCTGGTCTTGGATTCGGAACGGACCTCGTCCTCGTTCTTCACTTCCACAAGAGGCCGTTCCGGGTTCTCCGGGTTGTGCACCACCCTTATCTCCTGGGTGGGGCGAGAAAGGTGCAACGCGAGCGCCTGCGCGATCATGGACTTCCCGGTCCCCGGGGGTCCTACCAGCAACAGGTGCCGGCGCTGCTTGGCGGCTATGCGGGCCAGGGTCACGGCCTCCTCCTGACCGATCACCCGGAGAAGGGGATCGGCCGGTATGGGGACCTGGGCGGTGCTCTCCACGCTCCGCCAGTCCACCCGGTCCGCGCCGCTCATGTTCAGTTCAGGTCGTCCTTGGACCAGACGTCGGTCCCCGCCGGCTGCTTGGTGATGTTGCCCATCTTGGTGCCGACTATGGTCCCGATCTTCAGGTCGGAGGCCAGGTCCAGTATCCTCTGGGTTATGATGCCGTCGAAGACGACCGCGGACACCGGGTCCTTCTCCTCCTTCAAGGTGTTGACCAGCTCCTTCACCGCCACTTCCTTCATGATCCCGCCCATGGAGTCGATGATGCGGGCCTTGGAGGTCGAGGACAGCTCGTTTATCATGCCCTTGAACTTCTCCTGCGCGCCGGAGAGCTGCTTGCGGGAAACGGGCTTCCGTTCCTCAAGCTCCTTCTCCTCCACGGGAGGTCGTTCCTGCCGGTCGGCCCGGGGTTCGCGCTCCTGGCGCTGCTCCCTCGGTTCCCTCTCCTGGCGGGGCTCCTCGCGCTCCCTCCGTTCCTGACGGGGTTCGCGCTCCCGGCGCTCCTGCCTCTCCTGGCGGGGTTCCGGCCTCGGTTCCCTCTCCTGGCGGGGCTCCTCGCGCTCCCTCCGTTCCTGACGGGGTTCACGCTCGGCCCGGGCGGGCTCCTCTTCCTTCTCGCGGTCCGCCTTCTCGGCCTTCTCGAAGCGCTCCAGCTTCTCGGCCTTGTTGGCGCTGGGCTCCAGCCTCTTCTCCTTGTCCTTGCCGTTGCCCTCTCCGACGTCCAGGTTGAACATCTCGATGAACTGGTCGCCGGGGATCTTGTTCCGCAGGCATTTCATGATCTGCTTCTGGGTCAGTTCTTCAACCTCGTGGGCGCGTGGCGCTCGAGCGACGAAGTCCACCTCGGCCACCTGGAACAGCTCGCGCAGGATGAGCTCTCCGCCCCGGTCGCCGTCGACGAAGGCGGTGATGACCCTTTCCTTGCTGAGGTCCATGATGGTCTTGGGAACGTTCGTACCCTCGACCGCTATGGCGTTCTTGATCCCCGACTTCAGCAGGTTAAGCACGTCGGAGCGGCCCTCCACCACGATGATGGCGTCAGAGTCGTTGACGTTCGGTCCCGCCGGTAGGCGGTCCTTGCCGTAGTAGGTTATCTCCTCCACCTGGACGGACTGGCGCACGCTCTCGGTGAGGTCGATCCCGGAGGTCTTGGACTGCTTTATGAGCTCGGTCAAAAGCTCCCTGGCCCTCTCGATGATCTTCTCGCGCTTGACGACGCGCACGTCCTCGATGGACTCCACGCTGATCTTGGCCTTGCACGGGCCCACCCTGTCGATGGTCTCCAATGCGGACGCCAGGATAACGGTCTCCACTTGATCTAAGCTAGATGGTATCAGTATCTGTCCTTCGGACTTTCCTTGCCGGGAGTGGACGTCCACCTCGATCCTGCCGATCCTGCCGCTCTTCTGCAGGTCCCTCAGGTCGAGCTCGTCGCCCAACAGCCCCTCGGTCTGCCCGAATATCGCGCCCACCACGTCCGGTTTTTCGACAATGCCGTCAGCGTTAAGCTTGGCCTTGACCAGATACTTGGTGGTGCTTGGGTCAATGTTCATCATATCACCTCTGTCAAGCTGGAAAAGGAGAATGGCTTTCGCACACCAAGGTCCACTATGCCCATCAAGACCTGGGTCTTGACGAACCTGAACGGGTTTTCCATCCGTTACCCGGCCTAAGCTGGCCGCGTGATGAAAGGGTGATAGTGATCATGTGATATAGGAAAGCCCGGCTCATTTTCCAGGCTTTGATTGACACTACCATAAAATTTCATGACCTTTATATACTTTATGCCGTAACGAACCAGGCCTGAAAAATCTGGCGCTACCGCCATCAGCCGCCCGAGGCCACCTTGACCACGCGGAGCTGATCTCCGTTCAGAATGGGCGAGTCCACAGGCACCGGGACCTTGCCCCGGACCACGATGTGCGCGTCCGGATAAAGGCCCAGGGAATCGAGCATCGTCCCTACCGTGGAACCCTCCGGAAGGCGCATCTCCTTGGCCTTTCGTTCCACTTCCACCGTAAGCACGATATCGCTCATCGGCACGCTCAAGCGCTACGCTCAATTAATCCTTTCTGCTCAAAACTGACCGTATCTTATCGATATCTCTACAAACACCAAATCGTCAAGTTTGAAATATGAGCAGGGAAATGCCCATGCAAGCCAAGGTAGCCTAGTCCGGAAAGGCGGTAGCCTCGAATCGGCCACAGGCCGAAGGGACAGCTACTGACTTCACGTCTCGGGAGTTCAAATCTCCTCCTTGGCGCCACTTTTCATACGATGCCTTTGAAGAAACCAGGGCCGAGCAGCCTTTCCTGAATGTCATTGGCGAAGGCCTCCGCCACCTGGTAATAGCTCTTCCCGAACTCCTTCTCCATGAAACGTTCGTACTGAACATGTATCTTGGCGTCGGTCTCCAGCTGCAAAGCGTTCTCGATGACCGGAAAGACCTGGTTCTCCTCCTCGCTGATATGCACCGTCATATGATCGACGAGCTTCCGCGCCTCCTTCTCCGCCCTAGGCACGTCGCCCTGGTCCAATGCCTTAAGCGCGTTCCTCATCATCCGCCGGGCCTGGGCGTGCTCCTTCTTCAATCTGATCAAGGTCTCCGCCACCTTGGGACATTCAACGGCGGCCGCAGGGAATAGGAACTTCTCCTCCTTGGCGTGATGGAATCGGTCCAAGAACTGTTCGAGGAAGGCCATGGCCTCTCGGAACTCTATGGGATGCTTCTCCGCCCGGTGGGAGCGAAGCAGCTCGCCCACCACGTCCAGGACCTGACGCACGATGCCGTGGTCGTATTGAAGGAGGGTCACCGAGATCCTCATGCTGGAAACTAGGGGCGCACACCTTATTATTGATTTGGCCCTCAGCGGACGCCGTACCCTTCCAGGTCCAGGGCCACCTTCCGGTAGCCCAACTTCTTGAGCGCCGCGACCACCTTCGCCCGTTCCTGGAACAGCCTCGATATCTCCTCGGGGGCCACCTCCACCCTGGCCCAGTACTCGTGGTCCCGCACCCGTAGGTTCTTGAACTTGAACGGAGCGAGAACGGCCTCGGCCCGTTCCACCCTCCTCAATATGGTCGAGGTAATTCTCACGTCATGCGGCACCCTGGTGGCCAAGCATGTATTGCTCGGCAGGTCCCAGTTCGGAAGCCCCAGTTCCTTCAACAGGGTGCGCACCTCCGCCTTGGTGAGCTTCGCATCGATCAACGGCGATCGGATGTTGAGGTCCATGAGCGCCGCCCGTCCCGGCCGTACCTCCTTCAGGTCGTCAAGGTGGCTGCCCTCCAGGATATTGGATATCTCCAGCTCCTTGGCCTCCTTCTTTATCTTGCTGAATATGGCGCTCTTACAGACATAGCAACGGTCCTCCCAGTTGCGGACGAACTGGCCGTCGTTGACCAGGTCGACCTTGAGAGTGATGATGTCCACGCCCATTTTCTCCGCCAGATGCACGGCCCTGCTCTGTTCCTCCGGAAAGAAGATCTCCCCGATGGCCATGAAGGCGGTCACCTCAGCCTCGGAGTCCAGGGCGGCCTTGAGCAGAAGGGTGCTGTCCGCTCCACCGGAAAAGGCGACGGCCACCTTTTGCATCGCCCGTATCGATCCGACCAGATTCTGATACTTCCTTTTTGTCTCGTCCATCTACATCGTGGGTTCAATGGCGAAGGCGATATTTATTATGGGTCCGGTCAATTGTGTTCATATGCCCAGAAATCACTGCCAGCGCGGCTGCGGAGGGCCAGGGCGCCCTATGAAGCCGCGGGTCCTACGCGGGCCTTCGAACTACAGCAGCTTCACGCCATCCTCCGGAACCGGGTCGGAACCGATAGAGATAGGATCCGACGAAGTGGAGGCCCTGTGGCTGGTGGATTACCTCGGTCTCAACCAGGAAGAGGCGGCGCAGAGCATGGGAGTATCCCGTGGCACGGTCTGGAGGTGCGTGGACAACGGCAGGAGAAAGCTGATATCCATGGTCATCGAGGGCCGGTCCCTCCGCGTGGCGAACGTCGACGGATCGTGCGACAATTGTTAGGTTTTCCTAAATTACTTATATTATTGTGCTAATGCACATTATAGAGGCCGTTAAGACAACGGCAGGAGATGAAAAGATGCCATATTTGGACAGGACAGGACCGCTGGGCGACGGGCCGCGGGGCCGCGGAATGGGGCCTTGCAGGGCCGGAGGACCAGGGCTGGGAATGGGGCGGGAAAGGAGGGGGGGATTCGGACGTTGTTTTCGGTCGCTCCCGGATGGTCCCGAGCAGGACATCGAGAAGAACATACAGATGGAGATCACGGCCCTGGAGGCCCGGCTTAAAGCGTTCCAGGAGCGTTCCTCGAAAATAAAAGAGGGACCGCAATGAAGGTCGCCGTCACTTCCAGCGGTCCGGGAATCGAGGCCCTGATGGAAGACAGGTTGGGCAGGTGCCCTTACTTCGTCATCATGGACACCGTTTCCGGGTCGGTAGAGTCCTTCGCCAACCCCGCCATGGACGCCTCGAGCGGGGCGGGTACCAAGGCCATGCAGGCGCTGCTCGACAAAGGGGTGGAGGCGGTCATAACCGGCCGCATCGGCCCGCACGCCCAGGCCATGCTGGAAGAGACCGAACTAAAGGCGGTGACCGGAAGGTCCGGTATCGTAGGCATTGTTCTGAAGGAGTACCTGGCCGGGAACAGCCCTTAAACCCTTTGATAACCTTAATCCATTTTTAAGCTCAATCCGCTTCCCTTGTGCTCCCTGGACCGGGAACGCACTTCCTTCCAGATCTTGTGGAATTCCAGGGCGGCCGGGGACCGTGGGAACATGGATGGCAGCGGCCTCATGGCCTTTATCGACTCCAATAGATTGGGGTCGTAGGGCACGCGCCCCACTACCATCACCCCCTGCCGTCGGCAGCTCTCCTCGATCTCCCTGGTCATCCCGGGGTGCAGGTCCCACTTGTTGACGGCGACACATATCGGTATGGAAAAATGATGGGCCAGCTCGATCAGCCGCATCAGGTCGTGCTCGCCCGACCGGCTAGGTTCCGTTATGGCCAGGATGAGGTCTACCCCGGTGACGCTCGCTATCGCCGGGCATCCGGTGCCCGGCGGTCCGTCGATGAGCACCGTGTCTATCCCATCGGATTCGGCCAGGTCGTCGGCCAAGCGGCGCACGATCGTAACCAACTTGCCGCTGTTGGACTCCCCTGGGAACAGGTCGGCGTAGACCATCGGTCCCCGGGCGGTGTCGAGGACGAATATCTCCCCGGACTTCCGCAAGGACATGGTGATCGCCCCGGCCGGACAGACCACCCGACAGGCTCCGCACCCCTCGCAATGGATGGCGTTCACCCTGAGGTCGCTGATCGCCTCGAAATGGCAGATGTCCTCGCACCTCCCGCACTCGGTGCATATTTCGAGGTCTATCGCCGCGGTGTACGCCCCAAGGTAATTGTCCTTGGTCCGCAGGCGGCCGCTCATGGTCAGGGCCAGGTTGGCCGCGTCCACATCGCAGTCTGCCAGAACCAGGTCATCAGAGTACCAGGCCATGGAGGCCACGGCGGTGGTCTTGCCCGTGCCCCCTTTCCCGCTGAGGACGGCGATCCGGATCATCGTTTCAACCCCACGATCTCCAAGAACACTTCGTTCAGCCTTTCCCTGAGCTCGGGCATCGCCTCCAATAGGGTCCTCCCTTTGGCATAGACCTCGGCGACCTTCCGGTCGAAGGGGATCCTCAGCAATACCGGCACCCCTTCCGCGTAACAAAGCGACTCGACCTCGCGGTCATCGCCGAACGACCTGTTTATCACGACGCCGCATGGGACGTCCAGGCGGCGGCAGACCTCGATCATCCCCCTCAGATCGTGAATGCCGAACGGAGTTGGTTCAGTGACCAGCAGCGCGAAGTCGGAGCCCTCCACGGACTCCACAGCAGGGCAGCTGGTTCCCGGCGGGCAATCGATGATGACAGTGTCGTCCCTCTCCCTCTTGAGCCTCTTGATGATGGGGACGGACAGAGCCTCCCCGGTCCTCAGCTCCCCGCAGAAGAAGCGCATCAGACCCGCCGTCCCCATGTGGACCGTCCCCACCGGCTTTCCGGACATGACCACGGCGTCCCGGGGGCACACCAGGCGGCATACCCCGCAGCCGTGACAAAGGTTCTGCATCACCTTGACCTTCTTCCCCAGGCGGACCATGGCCCCGAAATGGCAGTTCGTCACGCACATCCCGCAGATGTCGCACTTCGACTGGTCTACCGTCGGGTAAGGTATCATCACCTCTTCCTTGGACCTCAGGTCGGGATGAAGGAAAATGTGGGCGTTGGCTCCCTCCACGTCGCAGTCGAGAAACGTCAGCGGGCGGTCTAGCGCCAGCGCCATGGCGCAGGCCACAGAGGTCTTGCCGGTGCCCCCTTTCCCGCTGGCCACCGCCACTATCATGCTCAAACCTCAGTGATGGTGTTCCTGGCAGGCGTTGTTGTGGTCGGCCCGGAGCAGCTTTCCGGCGCCGTACGCCTCCAGCGTCTCCCCCACCGTGCCCTTAGCCCCTACGAAGACCTGGATGCCCAGCGAGGACAGCATGTCCACCGCCTTCGGCCCCAGCCCCGCACAGAGCATCACCTGAACGCCGGCCTTAGCCAGCAGCTCGGGAGGCATACCGACCCCGCCCCGGTGCTCGCTGGTGTTCTCCAGGAAGCTCAGCGTTCCGCTCTCCGTGTCCATGACGGCGTAGTCCGGGACCTTGCCGAAATGCTGTCCGACGGTCGACGACAATCCCGAGCGGTCCATGACTGGTACTGATACCTTCATTTTACGATCACTCTCTTTAACGCCGTTCAATCGGTTCACGGACATAAAGATAATCCCTGATGCATCATCAGTGACCGAAGGAACGCCACCGATAACGATAAAATAGGCAACAGCACCTCCCAGGTCCGATGAACGTACGCGATGTCTTGGAGTCCTATCGCCAGGGCAAGATCGACCTGCAGAGGGCCGAGCAGCTGCTCCGGATGGACTTCCTAGAACGGGTCGGGGAGCACACCCTGTTCGATCATGCCCGCGAGGCCAGGAGGGGCATCCCCGAGGTCATCTGGGGCGAGAACAAGACCCCGGCCATGGTGGCCGAGATAGTGTCCACCGTCCTAAAGGACCGCGACGCGGTCCTCATCTCACGCGCTTCCCCGGACCACTTTAAGGTCCTCAAGGCCACGATGGACGAGGAACATGTGCGCTACATCGAGCGTTCCCGGCTCATCGTGGTCGACCGCCGCAAGGACCGTCCCAAGGTCGGGAAGATCGGCATACTCACCGCCGGCTCATCCGATATAGCGGTGGCGGAAGAGGCCAAGGCCATGGCCGAGATCATGGGCTGCGATGTGCTGACCGAATACGATATCGGCGTGGCCGCCCTGCACCGCTTCCTGGATCCCCTGGCCAAGATGCTCGACCAGGGGGTGGACGCTCTGGTCGTGGTAGCGGGAATGGAAGGGGCGCTGCCGACCGTCGTATCCGGCCTGGCCGACGTTCCGATCATAGGTGTCCCGACCTCCGTTGGCTACGGTTACGGCGGGAAGGGAGAGGCGGCTCTGATGGGCATGCTGCAGACCTGCTCCCCCGGACTGGTGGTGGTCAACATCGACAACGGGATCGCTGCCGGGGCCACCGCCGCCCTGATAAGCCTGCGCTGTAGACGGAAGGGGTGAGCATTTGGTGATCCGTCAGCTCAGAGCGGACGACGTCCCGTCCGCCCAGGCGCTGATGGCCGACACCTGGTCCAACCTCCTCAAACGGCAGACCGGACTGGACCTATCCTATCCGGTAAGGCAGGCCACCTGGTACACGTCCAGGTTGAGGCATGAACCTCAGGGATGCGTCTGCATCGAGGAGGGAGGCAAGCTCATCGCCACCGGGTTCGCCCTGAGCTGCGGGAATGTCGGCTGGATCGGTCCAATTGAGGTCAGCCCAGCGCATCAGGGGAAAGGTTACGGGTCCCAATTGTTGCTGTCCCTGGAGACCTATCTTTCCTCGAGAGGATGCAAGGCGGTAGGACTGGAGACTATGAAGGACATCTCTCGTAATCTAGACTTCTACACCAAGGCCGGATATTCCGTGGAGCAGGACATGCTTTTCCTGGAAAAGGACTGGCTGGAGGGACAGGACGCTGGTCGGCCGACGAGCGGGAACGTCGACCTCAAGGAGATAAGAAGACTGGCCTCGACCATCAATCCGGGGTTCGATCCCTCCTCCGAGTTCAAGACATATCATGAGATGGGCATCGGGAGAACCCTGCAGGGAGGGGGAGCGGCCGCCCTTCTGCTCACCGACCCCATCCCCGGTTCTGGAAAAGCTTACCTGCGAACGGTGCTCACCGAAGGGTACCACCGTTTGGACGAGGCGATCGCCCTGGTGCAGGCGGCGGAGCGCGAATCCCTTTGGTCGGGCGCCCGGGCCATCTTCACCATCGTCCCGGCGCAGAGCGAACTTTTAACGTACCTCATCCGGGGCGGGTATAAGCCCAAGGGCGTGGACGTGCGGATGATGAAGGGGAAGTTCGCCCGCAGCCACGAGTGCTCGATAATCTCCTGGTCGGGCTAGGGGTACTTCGGCATGATCAGGGCGAGTATCAGGTATGCCAGTATCAGCACTCCCGAGGTCAGCAGCGTTCCCACCACCCACAGCACGCGCACCAGGAAGGGGTCGGTGTCCAGGTACTCGGCCATGCCCCCGCAGACCCCAAAGATGATCTTGTCCCGGTTCGACCTTCCCATGCGTTTTCCCGGCACGTAGGGCGCCTGAGGCGAAGCGGACGGAGGGACCGGCGGTACGTTCGCAGGCGGTACGGGGTTCCCGAACCGCCCGGCCTTCATGATCACCCCGATGTAACCGAGCAGGATGATCAGCAGGAAGATGATGTAGAGGACGGACCCGACCATCTCCCCCATGGCCGTCAGGAAGTCGTCCGGCCGCGTCTCGCCTAGAAGCCTGAACACGTTGGAAACGACCCAGAGCACGAAGGTCACCACGATGGCCGTGACCAGCGGGGAGACCATGGCCGTTTCCCTGGGGTACTTCCTGGTATAGTATCCGAAGAAGAACGCCAGCAGGAACACCAGGAAGAAAAGGATCAGGGTATCGCCCAGGAAGCCGGAGAACTCACCGGCGAAGGCCGATTCCGCCGACAGGGCGTCGAATATCTCCATCACCAGAAGTACGAATATCAGTCCAAGGAAGGTCTTGAGCAGCGGTCCGCCGCCCCTGAAGGTTCGGTCGAACGGCGACTGGTTCCACACCGCCGGGGCTCTCTTCACCGGTTCAATGGGTGGCTGAGGGACCAGGATCTGACCGCCGCATTTCTGGCAGAAGGACGCCTGATCTTCGTTCACCGCTCCGCACTTAGGACAATACACCATTTGACATCCCGCCGATGAGAACAGGTCCCAAGCTCATAATCATTGCCCTAGGGCGATATCTCAATAATGCCGCAGGGCAATCGCCGTGACCATGGCCGAGAACGAGGAGGAGAGGGTGCGCAGGGTCCTGGAGAGGGCGAAGGAGGAGTACGGCTTCGTTCCTCTGGTATCAGAGGTGATGTCCGACCGTCCTGACCTGTTCCTGCCCTATTCGGAGATGTCCGCAGGGCTTTTCTTCCGGCCCAAGCACATGGACCGAAGGACGGCCGAGCTAGCGGCGATAACCGCCGGGGCGGCCCTGGGCAGCGAGAACTGTCTTGGAGTTCACATACCTCAGGCCTTCAAGCTAGGGGTTAGCGAGGAGGCGGTGCTGGAGGCGATGATACTCGGGGCGTTCATGAGCATGAACCGCAGCAATTCCATCGCCTTCCGCTGCCTGAAAGCGGCCAAGGAAGGAATGAAATGAGATATGCGGTGGGAAGCGTCGGGCGAGTGCTGGTCATCCGTCTGGAGGACGGGGACGTTCTGCACGAGTGCGTGGAACGAGCCGCCCGGGAGAACGGGGTGGTCAGGGGCGCGGTGCTGGCCCTGGGCGGGGCCGATGCGGGGAGCCGCATGGTCGTCGGGCCGAGGGACGGCCGTACGGAGAAGATCGAGCCAATGCTTTCGCAGCTGGCCGGGGAATCGGAACTGGCCGCTGTCGGTACCCTGTTCCCTGACGAGCACGGGCAGCCGTCCTTGCACATGCACGCCTCGGCCGGGAGGGACGGCAGGAGCGTCACCGGCTGTGTCCGCGCCGGGGTCAAGGTATGGCTGATACAGGAGGTCGTGGTCATCGAGATCCTCGGTACGGAGGCTAGACGAGCGAAGGACCCCCGCACCGGCTTCCATCTGCTGGAGCCTTGATCAGAAGGCGTTGACGCAACGTATCCCTTTTGCACTGAACTTGCCACGGACCAGTGATTCCAGCTCCCGGTAGTCCTCGGCCCGATGTGCTTTTTCCAACCGGTCGGCCACCTCGGCCCCGCCCGGCCTTCCAGCTATATCATCGAACATCCTCGGCCGGGGACGGAATCGGTCCAGCATGACCCATTTGATGCCTGTGGAAGACAAGGCGTCCACCATCTCGTCCACGTCCCGCTCGGTCAGCAGCGGAAGCAGAGGTCCGATGAGGGCGTAGGCGTTCAATCCTTCCTTCGCCATCGCGCTCAGCGCGTCTATGCGTTTACCAGGTAAAGGGGCGCCAGGCTCCAGGGTTCGGCTCAGCTCATCGTTCACCGAGGTGACGGTGATGCCCATCTCCCCCTTCAGCTCCTTGTATAGGTCCACGTCCCTCAGGATCAGGTCCGACTTGGTGAGGACGCTTACGGAAAGCCTGTGCGGGACGATCTCCATGAGGCACCGTCTGGTGATGAGCAGGTGCCTCTCCGCCTCCTGGTAAGGGTCGGTGACGGTTCCCAGGCCGATCATTCCCTTCTTTCCCTTGATCTCCTTGGCCAGAGCTTGCGGGAGGTCCGTTCTTGCCAGTACCGTGGTCCACTCCGTCCTGGGTCTCTTAGTGACGTACGGCGCGTAACAGTACAGGCAGTCGTGCTGACATCCCACGTAGGGGTTGAGAGCGAAATCCAGACCAGGGAGGCGGGACGCCGGCAGAGCCACCCTGGTACGGACCTCGCCTATGCGGGGGGCCTTAGGGACCGGCGAACCGTCGTCCATCATCATGAAAAGATCAAGGTTCGACATAGTCGTCGATCCTCCGTTGGATCTTCAGATCCGTCAATATCGCGCTGTGGTCGGTCCAGGTGCTCATCGGGATGTCCATGCGGGTCTGCACATGAGCCAGCGCCTGGTCCAAAGTGCTGAACTTGCGTGGCCGTTGGGTCAGGGCCATCCGGACGTTCTCGCGGACGTTCCATACCCCCACCGGTAGCAGGTATCCAGGATGCGCCTCGCGGAAGATCACCGCTCCGGATTGCCGCCGCTCCCTCTGCAACAGCTCGTTCACCGCCAGCCGCGCGGCGTAATAGCATCCCCCGATCTCCGCGTAGTCCTTTCGTCCATCGAAGAACTCATGCGAGGAGATGATCTCCACCTGCAGCCCGGCCGGGTTCCAGACCGTGTTCGGGTACCAGGCCTCGATCAGCTCGTACCTCCAGGAGGTAGGCGTAAGCATCACGCTCCAGCGGTTATCGAGCTGGTCCCAGTCGTAAACCCTGAACTCGTTGATCAGCGGGAATGTTTTGGTGGTCTTCAACAGGTCCTTGCCCAGGAGGTCGTCCACCGCGGTTATGCTCCAGCGGGTGGGGACCAAACGCCGATTCTGCTCGATGCCGAAGGCACCGATGCTGAACGCCTTCTGGATACGGGATATCAGGACCTCGTTCTTGTATAACCCCTTCACCGCCTCGGCGGCCTTCAGGTCCGTATCATAGTAGGCCTTCTCGATCTTGTGATCGTACTTCGGATTGGTGATGCTCAGCTTCTCCAGCTTGGCCGATGGTCCGAAGGGCTGGATGTTGTCGTCCAGGATGATACGCCCCGAAGGCTTCTTGGAGAACTTGGCCTCCACGTCCACAGAGTTCACGGAGAGCGCCAGTTCGCGAGTGAAATCAACTATGCGCCCGGCGTTCTGGAAGTTCTTGACGTCCACCAGATGTTTTCCGCGGACCAGACGGAAACGAAAATCGACTATCTCGTCCATGGACTTGCCCATCCACTGCTCCGGGGTGTCCATGATCAGCGTGTCGCCCAGGTCCGGAGGGACCAGGGGTCCGATGTCCACCTTCGGATAGCCGTACCGGCCGACGAACACGCCCGGCGGCGAGCTGCCATGCAGGTCCTGCGCGTCGATGAGCCTCTTGGTCTTCGTGTAAGAATAGAACTTGACCATCAGGGGGCAGCGGTCCTTACCGCAGAGGTTCTTGGAACCCTTGCAGATATGGCACAGGCTGGAGCTGTTCTTGTGCGAAGAGGTGAAGGTATGATCCTCCAATGGTAACGGAGCGAAGCCCTGCATTTTCGTCCTTTCAACCGAACTCAGCGTATTTGACCGTTTTCCAGGGACCTTTAAAAGTGGGGTAATGACATTATGATGTCCAGCATTTTTCGGGAGTCGCTCCGATCGGAAGAAGTGCCGTTCTTTACTCCCGGTAACTCCACCGTCACGTACTCATCGCCCTCGAATCGAAGGGCGATGATCGTCCATCTCTCCGGACCTCCTAGACGAGGGGCAGATATCAGGGACGCCCCATAGCCATTGGGGAAGCGGTACATCCGCTGCTCCCTACCGCCCTGCATGCCGAGGCAGGACCTGCAGTATCCTGCGTCCACCCGGTACCGCTCGAGGTTCTCGTCCATGACCTAGGTAGACCCTCGATAAATGAAAAACGTTGTCCGACATCAAGGGCTACTGTTTTATAGTGTGTAGGCATTCACGGAGGTGTCAGCATACTGTTTTGAGGAACGCTGAACTCGATATCCTTATATAGAAGCGATAAAATACCGACCGTAAGGAGGCTCATTATGGCTTACGGAATGGGACAAGGTAATCAGCCTATCATAGTTCTTCGCGAAGGTACTGAGAGATCAAAGAACAAGGAAGCGCAATTCAACAACATCGCTGCCGCCCGCGCGGTCGCTGACTCGGTCAGGTCAACCCTGGGCCCGAAGGGAATGGACAAGATGCTGGTCGATTCCATGGGCGATGTGGTCATCACCAACGATGGCGTTACGATCCTGAAGGAGATAGACGTACAGCACCCGGCTGCCAAGATGGTCGTGGAGATCGCCAAGACCCAGGACACCGAGTGCGGGGACGGCACCACCTCCTCCGTCATCATCGCCGGCGAGCTGCTGAAGAAGGCCGAGGCCTTGGTCGAGCAGAACATACACCCGACCATCATCGCCAATGGTTACAAGATGGCCGCCGCTGAGGCGATCAACATCCTGAACAACATATCGGTCTCCGTCACCCCTGACGACACCGAGATGCTGAAGAGGGTCTCCATGACCGCCATGACCGGCAAGAGCGTCGGCGGCCAGGGCGAGTTCCTGTCCGGGATCGCCGTGAAGGCCATAAAGGCCGTCGCGGAGAAGTCCGGCAAGGGTTACGTTGTGGACGTTGAGAACATCAAGGTCGAGAAGAGGACCGGCGGCTCCATAGCCGAGACCGAGATCATCGAGGGTGTCGTGATCGACAAGGAGCGCGTGCACCCCCGCATGGCCACCCAGGTCAAGAAGGCCAAGATCGCTTTGCTGAGCGTACCGATGGAGGTCAAGAAGACCGAGGTCGACGCCAAGATCCAGATCCGCGACCCCTCCCAGATGCAGATGTTCCTCGACGAGGAAGAGGCCGTCCTGAAGAAGATGGTCGACCAGGTCGCCGCCTCCGGCGCCAACGTGGTGTTCTGCCAGAAGGGCGTGGACGACCTGGTCCAGCACTTCCTGGCCAAGGCCGGCATATTCGCTGCCCGCAGGCTCAAGGAGTCCGACATGGAGAAGATCGCCAAGGCCACCGGCGGCATAATCGTCGGCAAGATCGACAACCTGACCAAGAACGACCTGGGTGTCGCTGAGGTCGTCGAGCAGAAGAAGGTCGGCGAGAACGACATGATATTCATCACCGGCTGCAAGAACCCCAAGGCCATCAGCGTCATCGTGCGCGGCGGGACCGAGCACGTGGTCGATGAGGTCGAGAGGTCCCTGCACGACGCCCTGCGCGTTGTTGGTGTAGCGCTCGAGGACGGAAAGATCGTTCCCGGCGCTGGAGCGCCCGAGGTCGAGCTGTCCCTGAGGCTGGCCAACTACGCCTCCACCGTCGGCGGCCGCGAGCAGCTGGCCATCGAGGCCTTCGCCACCGCCATGGAGATCATCCCCTGGGCTCTGGCCGAGAACGCTGGACTGGACGCTATCGACATGGTCATCCAGCTGAAGTCCGCTCACGAGAAGAAGGGAGCCGCCTCCAAGAACATGGGCCTGGACCTGGACGCCGGCAAGCCGGTGGACATGCTGAAGGCCAATGTGATCGAGCCTCTCCGGGTCAAGACCCAGGCCGTGAAGTCCGCGGCCGAGGTCGCCAACATGATCCTGAGGATCGACGATGTCATCGCCTCCAAGAAGGCCCCGCCGGCACCCCCTGGAATGGACGGCATGGGCGGTATGGGTGGCATGGGCGGTATGGGCGGAATGCCCGGGATGATGTAAGCATCCCGCCATTCCAAACAACTTCCCCAATCCCTTTTCTATTTTTTTCATTTTGATAATGTCGAGCACAATAATTTTTAATAGCGAACCGAATAATTGCATCACCAACCAATTAGGTGGGATGTGACATGAAAAAATTAACTGGCGCATTGTTCAGCGCATTGATGTTCGTGTTCCTCCTGAGCTCATTGGCGGTACCTGCATTAGCTATCGTTCCTCCGACGGCAGAGGCCCCGGAATGGAACGTGGGAGACCGCTGGGCTTTCGGGTCGGACATGGACGTCGGAGCGGAGTTCGATGAGATATTGACCAATTTGACCAACATGCTGGAGATGACCGATGAGGTCGACGAGGTCAACGAGATGAGCCTTAGTGGCGGCACCGAGTTCTGGATGCTGTTCGAGGTCACCGAGGTGACCGACGACGAGTACGTCATGGAAATGGACACGGCGGTCTCGGTCACCCTGGACGCGGCGGTGTCCATAACCGCTGACCTGCCCGTGGCTGGTACCTATAACTACTCCGATGATCCGGAGACCGCTCTGATCACCGTCGACGCCGATGTTGGTGTCGACGCTACTATGGTCGTCAACGTCGAGGTCACCTATGACAAGGACACCATGGCCGTCAAGTCCATCGCTATGGACGCCAAGATACGTGTCGAGGCTGACTTCGTAGCGAACAACATTCCTCAGTCGGACGATGACTGGTACAACAACACCGAGACGATCTGGTACGAGGATTATGACGTCCACGGCGAACTGCAGGTGAACTTCGATCTAGCCTTGGAGTTCAACCCGGGACTGAACCTCTACGACTTCCCGTTGTCCGTAGATGATGTTTGGTGGTCCAACTTCACCGCTACGTTCAGCGGTCACCTGACCGGATTCCTGGACATACAGGGTCTGCCTGAGGAGATGGAGGAGGACATATTCTCCGAGGAGTTCGTCGAACAGACCGGGATATCCGAGTTCCCGATAGTGTTCGAGGACATCGGCGACATGGGAGCGATCCCCTTCGATAACGGGGTCATTGAAGAGTTCACCACCCCAGAGGCCCTGGAAATGAAGATGAGGTGCACCGACTACTTCATCGTGAACGACACCTTCCACGGTGAGATCGGCGTGTACGAGATACAGGTCGGCAGTGGCGACTCTCCGCTCTTCATCTACTACTCGGATGAGGTAGGATTCATGGCCTCCTTTGCCATGGACACCGAGGAGATGGACCTGCCTGACGGTATCGTTACCGCTGACATGACCACCATGGCCGCCGTCAACCCGGATGTTGCCGAGGACAACATCGCTGAGATATCGGAACGTCAGGGTGAGGTGGACGAAGAGGGCGGAGTGCTGGGCTTCTTCACCGACCCGCCGTACCTGGGGTTCATCCTGGTGGCCGTCATCGTGGTGGTAGTGGTCGCTGCGGTCTTCCTGATCAGGAAGAAGTGAGCCTGGACACCCTATCCAAACCCTTTCCTTTCCCTTTTTTTCTCTTCTGTTCTGGGGAATGTATTTACCCTTTCAGGCTCTAGGGACGCCGTGATATCGGGGGATATCGCATGAAGATCGCAATGGTATATGATTCGGTCTCTACCGAGAAGCTAACGGCCAAGGTAGCTGATGTGATCGCCACGGCTCTGAGGGACAAGGGACTGGAAGTGACCTCGGTCCCGGTAGGGGATGCCAAGCACCTCAAGATCGAGGATTATGACGCTCTGGTGGTCGGCACTCCGACCATGGCCTGGGCACCGACCAAGCCGGTGAAGGAGTTCCTTGATGGGCTCGACGCTGGCAAGGTCAAGGGCAAGAAGGCGGCAAGCTTCGATACCCAGATGAATTCCTTCATCAGCGGCAATGCCAACAAGGCCATGGAATCCAGGCTCAAGGAGCTGGGCATGGTCATCGCCTGCCCGCATCTGCTCGCCTACGTCAAGAGCGAAAAGAAGGTCTATCATTTCCTGGACGGGGAGCTGAAGAAGGCGGAGAATTGGGCCATGGGCCTAGCCGACGCCCTCGGCAAGTGACGTTCGATAATTACAACAACCATTAATCCCCGAACGCGAATAGATGCTCCATGGTCGTCCGATCCGTAAATCCACGCACCGGTCAGGTCATAAAGGATTTCATTTCCAACGTTCCAGACGATGTCGGGACAGCTCTGGCCAAAGGAAAAGAGGCCCAGCTGAAGTGGATGCGGGAATGGGAAAAAGAGGAACGGATCGAAGCGGTCATGGAACTCCGGACCGCCCTTCAGGCGATGAAGGACGACATCATCGCCACCGAGATGCTGGAAGGGGGATTCCCCCAGAAAGATGTCATCGGTACCTACAACGGGGTGATCAAAGGCTTTGAGCATTATGCTGCGGAGGCCAGGGCCATCGGCGATTATGATTTCCCGCTCGATCCCACGGGCTGGCCGGACACCAAGGCCACAATAAACCTGGTGCCTCACGGAGTGATAGCGCACATCGGGATCTGGAACTACCCGCTCTGGCAGACCATGATAACCCTGATACCGGCGCTCATGGCCGGCAACGCGGTGGTGTTCAAGCCCTCCGAGCTCACCACCATGACCGGGCTGAAGATAATGGATGCCTTCGGTCATACCAGTATGCCCACGGGGCTCTTCCAGACCCTGATAGGCGGCGCGGACATCGGGAAGGCCATGGTGGCAGCCCCGTTCGACGCGCTGGTCTTCACCGGAGGCCGAGCGACCGGGCTGGACATCACCAGGAACGCGGGCATCAAGCCCATGGTCCTGGAGCTCTCCGGGAACGACCCGGGGATCGTCTGCGCGGACGTGAACGTTACTGACGCGGCCAGGGGCGTAGCGAGCGGAGCGTTCTCGCACGGAGGGCAGGTCTGCATCCGGGTCAAGCGGCTGTACGTGGTGGAGAGCGTGGCCGGTGCATTCATAGCCGAACTCCTCAAGGTCGTGGCCAGGATAGATGTGGAGCACCAGATCGGGCCGCTCATCCGCGAGGAGGCGAGGGCGAAGGTGCACGAGAAGGTCCATCGCGCGGTCCATGCCGGATGCGAACTCCTCACAGGTGGGGAGAACCTGCCTGGCCTGGGATACTATTTCGAGCCGACGATACTAAAGGTAAGCGACGATAGCTTGGAGATAATCAAGGAGGAGACCTTCGGTCCGGTCCTGCCGATCAGGGTGGTCAAGGATGAGGAGGAGGCGATCAGGCTGGCCAACGAAAGCGATTACGGATTGGGCGCGACGGTCTGGACCTGCGATACGGTCAAGGGGGAGGCCATAGCCAGACGCCTGGAGGCTGGCAACGTCTGGATCAACGAGCACGGTCGGACCATCAACTGCGGCGAGCTGTTCCAGGGATGGAAGTGCAGTGGGATACCGAGCACTAACAGGCGCATCACCCTTTTCATGAAAAAACGGACCATCGTCAACCACCGTTCATGCCAGGCCAGGCCGCACTGGTTCAAGTGAACTGAACCATCAGGGCATCAGCAAACCCTTTTTAAGATGACCCCAATTCTATCTCATGGTGGGGAACCACGGGGAAATGGTCTCGGTAAGGGGGATATACAAACGTTACAAGGACCTGCCAGTCCTTTTGAACCTCAGCTTCGATATCCCCAAGGGCTCGATATTTGGATACATAGGGCCGAACGGCTCTGGGAAGACCACCACCATCAAGATCATGACCGGTCTCATCCGTGATTTCCAGGGCGAGGTGACCATCGAAGGACGGTCGATACGCAACTGGAACTCCGAGCTGAGCTCCACCATCGGGTATCTGCCACAGCAGACCTCCCTTCAGGAATGGAGGACCGTCGACCAGGCCCTCCAGACATTCGGTCGGCTGTCCGGTCTCCAAGGAACGGAGGTGGATGGAAGGATTAAGGAGGTGACCGAGGTGCTTGGTATAGCCGAGTACCGTAAGCGCAAGGTCAACAAGCTGTCCGGGGGAACACTGCAGAAGGTGGGAATGGCCCAGGCCATGTTGCACCGGCCGAAGCTGATGGTGCTCGACGAACCGGTCGCCGGTCTGGACCCGGAAAGCCGTGTTCTATTCAAGAACCTCTTCCGCCAGCTCTCTCGAGAGGGTACGACCATATTCTTCTCCTCGCATATCCTGAGCGATATCGAGGACATCGCCGACACCATCGGCATCCTCGGTCAGGGAAGGATGCGTTACATCGGCTCCATGGAGGAGCTGCGGGAGAGGGTGGGAAGGAGCACCGAGGTACGTCTGGAGACGGTCGAACCATTGCCGGACGACCGGCTTCTGGAAAGCATACCTGGCATTTCCAAGGTGGAACGGGCGGCCGACAATCGGTTCCATCTCATTCTTCAGGAGCATGGGGATATCGATAATGTGGTGGACAGTACCATCCGGTCGGTGCTCGCCCAGGGGCTTCACGTCCGAGGCATACATCCCAATCGCCAATCGCTCGAGTCGCTGTACCTCAGCTATACTGACGGGGAGGGTAAGGCATGAGCTTCTGGCTGCTCTTCAAGGACGAGCTTAACGGTTTCTATCGCTCAAGGGTCATGCTGGCTCTATGGGTGGGTCTCCCGGCCATGGCCGTCCTGCTTTACTTCCTGGTGGACGATATCGAGGGAATGCCTGTGACGGTCTTCACCGGGCTTCTGGTCTCCAGCATCGGCGGTCTGCTCACCTCGGTGCTGATCGTAGTGAACATCCTGAACGAGAAGGAGAAGAAGGTCTATGACCTGTTCCTGATCAGGCCCATACGAAGGGAGAATCTGCTGCTGGCCAAGTTCAGCGCGGTTTTCCTTTGCGTCATAGTTGCTTCCTTCATCGCCATCACCCTGGCTGCCGTTCTGGACAGTACCACGAAGGGTCTTGATGTGCAGGGCATCCTTTCGGACATGAAGGACTCGCTTCTAATCACAGTATCAATAATGGCGATCAATTGCTCGGCCGGGGTCCTCATCGGGGTCTTCGCACCGAACATGTTGGTCGGGATACTGCTGGTCCTCTTCGGTGCTAATCAGCTCTCTTCCCTCGTGCTGCTACCGATGATCACTGGCTGGGGGGAGATGTGGATGGCTGGCGCGGTATCCCTGGCCATCTCGATCGCCTTGCTGTTAGGAGCATCCGTATTGTTCAGACATAAGGAGCTATGAGCCTAGACAACCTCGGCGGACATGTAACCGTCAATGAGCAGGTCGAAACGCAGTGAGGTGTTCCAGCCGGCCTTACGGAAAGCGTCCATGAATCCCACGGCGATCACCATCCGGTGGTTCGGTATCTGTGAGATCAATGCCTTAACGTCCTCCACAGGACATCCGAACTTCGGTAAGGCCAATCCCCCAAGTATCACTATGACGTCCGCTTCGGCCGGCTCAAAAGGTTCCTTTCCGATCTGGAACCCCGCACCGTCGACCCATCTCATGGTCCGACTGTGGTCCCATACCGCCTTGGGGCAGAAGCCGAATCGCATATCGCGGTCCCGAACGGCATAGGCCAGAAGCTGTGCGAAAGGAGGGCAGACCGCTTCCGAACCCACGAAAAGCAGGTTGCTCCCGTCGTCCACGTCCACCAATGCTTCTCTGAACAATTTGGTAAGGCCAGATATGCCCTCCATTTTAACCATGATGGATCGAGTCCAGTTCATCCAAATATTTCTTTCGAAATCAATTATAAATAATGTGATAAATATAAAAACATGGTTGCCCAAGGAAAAAGATGGTAATTTGAACCCCTGTATTAAATAATTATAATATATAAATAATAATAGATACTATAATATTAGAAAGTCATGTAATTAATATATGTTATAACTAAACCGTATTAAATAATTTAGGATTAATCGACTATATCATATAACTCATATTTGGTAAAATAGTATACAAATAAATTATTTTATATGATACCTAAAACAAGTAAAAAATTATAGTAGAAACATAAACATATATCGAATCGTCAGACAAACGTCGGCTATTATATATGCAATAATACAATTATCGTATGATTCTGCGGTCAATATGTCAGACAATGAGCGTTTGAGGGCGGCAATATATGCCAGGGTTTCCACCGAGGACCAAGCTCGGGAAGGATACAGTATAGCCGCCCAGCTCAAACGTCTTCGTTCTTATTGTTTGGCCAGGGGATGGACCGTAGCCAGCGAATATGTCGACGACGGTTATAGCGGTAGGAGCCCTGAGCGCCCAGAATACAAGAGGATGATGCACGACAAGGACATCTGGGACGTGGTCGTGGTGCTTAAGATGGACCGTATCCACCGCAACAGTCGCAACTTCACCATGATGATGGATTTCTTGCGCTCCTGGAACAAGGAATTCAATTCCACCCAGGAGAACTTCGACACCACCACCGCCATCGGTCGTTTCGTCATGGACACGGTTCAGCGGATAGCCCAGCTGGAAAGCGAGCAGATCGGGGAACGGGTGAAGGTGGCCATGACCCAGAAGGCCCTGGAGAAGAAAGGTCATCTGGGATGCCCGGAACCTTACGGTTACAGATACCACGATGGCCAGTTGCTAATTGATGAGAGCGAGGCCTTGGTGGTCGAGAGGATCTTTCGCATGGCAGTCAACATGTGCTCTCTCGGCCAGATCGTGGAAGCGCTCAACGATTCAGGGGTGCCCACCAAGAACGGAGGGGTGTGGCAGAGAGCCACCGTCCACGGGATGCTCACCAACCGCATCTATCTCGGTGAACTGGTGTGGGACGGCATCATCCAGCCCGCTCCTCACTTGAAGGTCATAGAATTAGGGCTCTTCCAGGAGGCCCAGGACATATCCAAACAGAGGATCAAGTCTAGGCGCGGCCCGAAGCGCATACCTGCCAAGTCACTCTTCCGGAGCGAGGCGCATGCCTAGGGTGGCCATATACACCAGGGTATCCACCGAGGAGCAGGCCAAGGAGGGTTTCTCTCTGGCCGCCCAGAAGCAGCGCCTGGAGGCCTATTGTGATGCCCAAGGCTGGGATATCGCTGATTATTATATCGATGACGGCCACTCCGGGCGGAACACGCGCCGGCCAGCCTATCATCGGATGATGGATGAACGAGAAAAATGGGACATCATACTGGTCATGAAGATGGACCGTATCCACCGCAACTCCAAGAACTTCATGATCATGATGGAGAACCTGGAGAAGTGGGGGAAGAAGTTCAGCTCGATGAACGAGTCGCTGGACACCTCCAATGCCGTCGGGCGCTTCGTGGTGGACATCATCCAGAGGATCGCCCAACTAGAGAGCGAGCAGATTGGCGAGCGCACTTACATGGGGATGAGGCAGAAGGCCGAGTCTGGACAGGGGCTGCTTGGTTTTCGAGTACCTTACGGATACAGGTTACGCGAAGGAATGCTGCACATAGACATCACAGAGGCGGAAGTGGTCCGCGCCATATACGATCGATATCTCTCTGGCCAAACCATGGAGATGATCGCCTGGGGTCTGAACCGGGACGGGATAACCACCCGTACCGAAGGGGAATGGACAGTGTGGTCGATAAGCCGCATCCTGCACAACCCCGTTTACGCTGGATATCTAAGGTGGGAGGACCTGGTCAACCCATCACCTCACGTTCCCATCATCGATGTCACCACTTTCAACAAGGCTCAGATAGAGGTATCTACCAGGATCCGGAATAAGAGGCATGCTTCGCCAAAGCTCTTGCCGGAAAAATAGGCTTATTCTTGGCCAGATCCTAAATGTCAATCCCAAAGGGAATGACTGGAAGAACATTTTATAAGGGGGATATACAACGGTTTCAGTATATTTATATTTTATCTAAAATTAAGCCAGTTTCGTGGCGGTTCGGTCATTTGATAATTAACAGTCCATAATAAAAACCGTTAACGCTGGTTAATCGATAAAGTATATATTATCTACCCTAACCGATACTTTAAACAGGATTGTTGAACAATCCAAATAGGGACAGTCCGAAGGGAGAGGGGATCACAATGGGAGAGATTTCGAAAGATGCTAAGATGACATCAGAGATAATGACATCGCTGGCATCTGAACAATTTACCTCATCCTTCTATGTGTCCACAGAAAAGGAGAGATAGAAATGGCAGAAGAAAGCAACGTACACACAAAAATGGCAATGGCCGAGGTTTTGGGGCTTTACATGATCGCCCTGATTGGCATCTTGGTCGGTTGCTATGGCCTGGGTGTTTTTGATGGCCTTGGGGTCATCATTGGGATCAGCACTTACCTTGGTTTGGGTCTGCTCCTATGCACTTACGTGGCCTACAGAAATGAGAACCTGCTGCTGACTGGAATTTTCGGCGTCCTAGCCATATTCCTGCTCAGCTTCCCGGCAATGGTCGATGGCGCGATGGGGGCCTTTGGCGACTTCGATTCCGCGATGGTCTACATGGTATTCATCGGAGTCCTGCTGCTGGTCATGGGCTTGATTTCCCTGGCTCAGCCGGTCAAGATGCTGCCTGTGCTGCTCATCGTAGCGGCTATCGCGTTCATCCTGCTGGGTCTGTGGTTCCAGAACGACCTGCCGAACGCCACCGAGGACTACCGCATGCTTACCGGGGTCTTCTGGCTGCTGGTCGGTCTGATCGCTACCTACATGGGTGCCGCCATCACCATGCTGGTGATGAAGGGCAAGCCGGTCCTTCCGCTGCTCATAAAGGCCTAGGTAGGACGAGCAAAATAAACGCCATAAACCCTTTCCCATTTCTAATTTTTACAAAGCTTCAACAATTAACATGGCCATGCTCTAGATATGACCGGGGAACGATCCCGCTGGTGCTGTGAGGATCTGGACGAGGCGATCGAGCTGGTGAGCAAGCGGAATCGGCAGGGGATCCGTTGCGTGATCGATCCCCTGGGAGAGCTGGCCAAGGACGAAGCTGCGGCCGACAGGGCGCTCTCCGCGACCATCCAGACCATCGAAGCGATATCCCGTCACGGTCTGCACGCCTCGATCGCGCTTAAACCGACCGCCCTCGGCGCGGCCTATGACCTTGATCTATGTTTCCGGCTGGCAAGTCGGGCAACGCGAGTGGCTTGGAACGAAGGTATCGCGGTCGAGCTGGACATGGAGGCCCGGAAGTACGTGGACGAAACGCTGCGCCTGGCCACGGTTCTTTTAGAGAACGGTCGTGGACCGTTAAGCATCGCCCTCCAGGCATATCTTTACCGGACCCCCATGGACGCCAGGCGCATGGACATGGTCGGGGCGAAGGTACGGCTGGTGAAGGGCGCGTACGCCGGGGACCTAGAAGACTTCGACGGCATAACCGCGGCCATGATGGATAACATCGATCTGCTCGCGACCATGGGAAGACCTTTCAGCATCGGCACTCATGATCCTCGGATCATCGAACGCATTTGGAAGAATCGGGGATTGAAGGGCCTGTTGGAGGTAGGTATGCTCAAAGGGCTTGGAGACGAAACAAAAATCAAGCTAGCCGGTAAGGGGTGGGCGGTCGCCGAGTATGTTCCTTACGGCAAGGACTCCTATGCTTACGTCACTAGACGAGAGAACTATCTACGGAACTTGGGGAAGATAGGGTATGAACCTTGTCCGTGATAGGTTCGTAGTTCCAATTCAACCTTTAACGATAGTAGATTTTTCCGAATGCTCTTTTTCCACGTAAAACCAGGGCTTAGAACCCGATTTAGACCCCTTTCAAGTTGATGTTAGGGAGTCCGTCGCATACAAATTTGAACTGGTCTGTACAACAAACTATCAAAAGACATCAAAATATTGAAAAATATATTTTTAATAAAAATATCAAAACATATATTGATATTGGTGTTATCTAATAACATTAAATAATTAATTAAATTATAACTATGTATAATCATAATACTATGGTGTTTCCAATGTCCGAGGGAAAGACGACGATACAACTGACCGAGGCAACGAGGGACCGGCTATACAAATTGAAATTCCGCCGGACCTACGACCAATTTTTGAACGAGCTATGCGATCTCTACGAGGCAGAGGAGAAAAAAGGACAAAATTATTGATAATTATGCAGTTGTAATGGTTTATAGTAATTATTAATATGTAGTATAGCTACAAACTAAACTATTATATTATTATATTTAACACAGCTCGATCTCTCGAGGTTATTCAGTTCTGACCGGACGAGAATGATTATTAAGCCGCCCGCTCCCATAGCAGACCCAGTGATATTCTTATGAAGGCAAGCATAGAGAAAGCGTTGAACGAGCAGATTAACGCCGAGATCTACTCGGCCTATCTGTACAAGTCCATGGAGATGTACCTTCAGTCGGTCGACCTTCCCGGAATGGCCAACTGGATGAAAGTGCAGGTACAGGAAGAACTGGCCCACGCCGAGGGATTGATCCAGTTCGTCAACCTCCGGGGCGGACGCGTTCTGCTCACGGCCATCGATGCCCCCAAGAAAGAATGGAAGTCTCCCGCTGAGGTCTTCTCAGATGCGTACGATCACGAGTCTAAGGTGGTCACGGTCAAGATCCATAAGCTGGTCGATCTGGCCATAAAGGAGAAGGACCACGCCTTCAACCAGTTCCTGCAATGGTACGTCGCTGAGCAGGTCGAGGAGGAGGACAATACCTCCACGTTGCTCCGGAAGCTGATGAAGATCGGTGACCACGTCCCGAGCCTGATGCAGGTGGACGCCCAGCTGGCCGCTAGGGCGTTCAAGGCACCAGTGATACCTGGCACGACCGTAGGCGGACCTTAAAAAAACTCAAAAGGCAGGGGATTTCCCCTGCGTTTATTTCTTAACCTGTTTACGGAAGCAGGACCTTGTTCACCACGTGGATGTATCCGTTCCGGCACTTTATGTTGCCGCGGATGATGGTGGCCCCGGCGACCTTCAGAAGTCCCTTGGCATCGACGGCCAATTCCTTCTGGTCAGCGGTGGCGACACTTGGCTTCGCCGCTACCTGGTCATAGGACAATGCGCCCTCCACTACGTGGTGGGTCAGCACGGCCTTCAACTTGGCCTTGTCCTTCAGCAACGCCTCGACCGTCCCATCTGGCAGGTCGATGAAGGCTGAGTTGTTGGGAACGAACACGGTGAACGGTCCCTTCTTACCCAGCAGATCTACCAATCCAGCTTCCTTCAGTGCCACGACGAGCGTCTTGTAGTCGTCGTCCCCGGCCACCGTCTCAGCGATGGTCTTCAGGTTAGGGTCAGCGACCCAAGATCCCTTCTTCTTGAATATATCGAAGAATCCCATGAAATCCCTGGGGTCGAATTTGACTTGTATCAATATAAAACCATACTATTAACGCGATAAAGTTCCCAATTTCCATTTTCTAATATATAAAAAAAATTTCCAGATGTTCAGGGTATAATCAATAAAACACGAAAGATATTTATAATCGGGATAAACGCCAACCTGAAAAACTTTTCAAAATCATCTAGTTTATGTTAATGCTTAATAAAAATACATAATAAAGATACAACTTAATAAATTAAATAATAATCGAAATGAATATTATAGTAATCAAAAATAATTGTATATTTTCATCATTCAATTCAAATATGTTAAAGTCAATATATTTCCTAACTTCCTTAATAAACGGAGGGATTTGGGATGCAAACAAACAAGCTGAGAGCATCAGCCGTAGCTTGGATACTGTTGGTGCCCTTGTTCATGGGTCTCTTTTTCATCGGCGGCAGCAATGCTATGGACCCGCCGGTGCTGGATGAGACGTCTTGGACCAAGGGCATCATTGATCAAAGCTCTGATGTCAAGAACATAGTTAGCCAAGACACAGATTCGAACGGATACCTCTACGTGAGCTATTATGACAATATCGGTCAGAACCTCATGTTCGCCACCAATTCAGGAGGCGTGTGGACCACTGAGATAGTGGACAACAGCGATGGGATCAATGGCCAATACAACTCGATAGCCGTCGGTGGGGATGGAACTGTCCATATATGCTACTACGATTACGCCGATGATTGCCTAAGGTACGCCGTGAAATCTACGGGTGTCTGGGCGATATCTGTCGTAGGTGTCGATGACAGCGTGGGCAAGTATAACTCCATGGTGCTGGACGAGGACGGGAACGCCCACATCGTCTACCAGGACGCGCACGACGAGGTAATGAAATACGCCAACAACGTCGGTGGGACCTGGCAAATATCCACGTTATACGGTTTCAACGTGTACGCCACCGCTCTGACGATCACGGATGACGGAATCCTCAACACCGCATTTGTCGGTCAGAACGGTAAGATCAATTACGCCAGGCTGGTCGCAGGCAACTGGACGATGCCAGAGATAGTCGACGACGCTCCGGGCATTTCCCCCGGTGTCGATATTGATGTCGTGGACGGAAAGATATGCGTTGCATACTCCAGCGCGGCGAAGGGATTGAAATTCGCCGTCCGGAACGATCTGAACGACTGGGCGAAAGAGGACGTCGATAGCACCAGCAGCACCGTTTCCTGGGTGTCCTTGGACGTGGATTCCCTGGACCGCGTGCACATTACCTACTATTCTTTCCCGAGCCTCAACTACGCTAAGTTCGATGGCGTCTGGAGCCTGTCTATGGTCGATGAGAACGGCGGCAAGTGCAGCTCGATCGTATCCGACCCGAACGACAAGCAGCACGTGGTCTACATAGACGCGGAAACGGTCACCTCGCATCTGAGCTATATGACCAACTCCGGAGCCAGATGGATCAGTGAAGTGGTCGACGAGGGCGGGGATCTTGATAAGGTCAGTTCCATCGTCCTTGATGACGACGGTAACGTCCACATCGCCTACTTCGATGATTACGAGGCAAACAACACCACCCGTGGAAGGCTTTGCTACGCCAACGACATGGATGGATGGAACGTCACCGTGGTCGACGACAGCACCGCCATGACCGGGCTGAACCCATCCATCGCATTGGATTCGGCGGGATGGGTACATATCGCTTACTTCGACAACTCGGTAGGACAGAAGGTCTTGAAGTACGTCAATAACGAGGGCGGTAACTGGAGCGTTCCGATAATCCTCCTTCCAGGCACAGCCGATGTCGGTCGGTTCAGTGCAATCGCGGTGGATGGAGAAGGGACCGTTCACATCGCATACTACTATCAGGGATCTAAGGACCTCATGTACTCGAACAACAGGCAAGGATTCTGGGTCCCCGAGTCGATAGACAATTCTCATTCGGTGGAAGGCCGTGTATCTCTGGCTCTAAATTCCAGCGGTATGCCGCAGGTGGCCTACTATAACGATGATGGATTGATGTACGCAAAGCGCAACGCGACATCTTGGGGCTCCACCATGCTGGACGCCAACAATGAGCTCGGTGGCGGGATCTCCCTGTTCATCGACGCTCAAGACCAGTCATACATAACGTACCACAACGAGGACCTGACCCTGCTGAAGTACATCAACAACGTCGGTGGGGAGTGGAACAACGCCACGATAATCGCTTCCGATGGGGACGTGGGTGCGGATAGCGCCATAAGCGTTGACCAGAACGGGGACGAGCATATCGCATATGTGGAATCCACCGGCGATGGCACCCTGAACTACGTCGAGAGGCGGAGCGGTATCTGGATGTTCCAGAGCGTGGACGTGGAGGGTTGCGGCGACCGCATCTCCATGGCCATGGACGCAATGGGTCGTGCTCACGTGAGCTATTTCGACCCTGTGAACAAGGATCTCCGTTACGCCACGGTGGTGTCAGTACCATCCGCTCCGACCAACCTTACCGTAGAATCTGAGGACGGTCGTCTCGAACTGAGCTGGCAAGCTCCGACCAACGATGGCGGCTCCAACATAACCGGCTACCGTATCTACTGGTCCAATTCGACCGGTGGTCCGTTCAATCTCCTTGCAGAGGTTGAAGCCGATGTGACCGAGTACAGCCACACAGGTTTGACGAACGGGGTTACCATCCACTACCGGGTCCGATCTGTGAATTCGGAAGGTAACAGCCCTTACTCCAATGATGGAGCCGGTACCCCCTGTGTCCTGCCCGGAGCGCCTAACGTGGACGCCGAAGGTAAGGACAAGGCCGTGGTCCTGGACTGGGACGCGCCTGACAACGGTGGAGCGGCCATCGAGAAGTACAACATCTACCGCAAGAACGAGACCGGCGTGTACCACCTGATCGCCACCGTCGATGGGGGCGTCACCTACTACAAGGACACTGGCCTTGAGAACGGGAAGGAATACTTCTACTATGTTACCGCGGTGAATCCCGCCGGTGAGGGGCCGGAGAGCGATCCCGTCTCCGCGACTCCCGACGAGGGCATGGACACGATGCTCATAATCGTGATCGTCATCGTCGTGCTGGCCGCGGTCGGTGTAGGCGTGTTCTTCTTCCTCAAGAAGAGCGGCCGGATCTAAGAACGAGGGCTCCCGCCCTCCCCTTTCCCTATTTTCATTTTTCCCAACCTCAGTTTTATAACCAAAGTGGTCATTGTGAAGGTTGATGGCTGACGATTGGACCGAGCTCTACCGTCCCCGGGGACTATCCGAAGTGGTGGGCAACCCCAAGGTCATCAAGGACCTGCAGCAGTGGGCCTTGTCCTGGGAGGAAGGTCATCCCGAGTTCAAGGCGGTGGTCCTCATGGGCCCCCCCGGAGTAGGCAAGACCAGCGCCGCCCTGGCTCTGGCCAGGGACTTCAAATGGGGGGTGGTGGAGATGAACGCCTCCGACCAGCGCAACGCCGACGCCATCAAGAAGGTGGCCATCCGCGGTTCGCGCTCGGAGACGTTCACCGACGAGGGCGAGTTCCTGTCCAGCAAGGAGGGAAATCTCAAGCTCATCATCCTGGACGAAGCGGACAACATATTCGGCCGCGAGGACGCCGGCGGGATCCCAGCCATCGCGGAACTGGTGGCCAACACCCGACAGCCAGTTATCCTGATAGTCAATGATTTCTACGAGCTGAGCCGAAAAAGCTCGGCCATCAAGAACAACACCCTGCAGCTCAAGGTCTCCAAGGTGCAGGCGGCGACCATGCGGAACGTGCTCCGCAGGATCGCCATCGACCAGGGGCTGGAGGTTCCGCAGAGGGTGTTCGAGACGATCATCGAGAACTCCAATGGGGACATGAGGGCGGCGGTCCGCGACCTCCAGGCGGTGGGTGAAGGGAACGCGGACATGGGCGAGGATGACGCGTTCGTGCTGGAGAGCCGGATGTCGGTACGGAGCATGTACGACCTGATGCGCGACATACTTCACGAGTCGGACTCGCGGAGGGCAAGGCGCACGGCCATGGATGTCGACGAGACGCCGGAGCACATCATGATGTGGCTGGACGAGAACGTTCCCCTGGAGTACAAGGACCCCGAGGACGTCCATAGGGCGTTCCAGCACCTGGCGAGGACCAGCACCTTCCTGGCCAGGGTCACCCGGCGCCAGTACTATGGGTTCTGGTCCTACGCCAACGATCACAACGTCATCGGGGTATGCTCTGCAAAATCCCGGCCGAACCGGGGCTGGGTGCAGTACCGGTTCCCCGGCTACATCATGAAGATGTCCCGCAGCAAGGCCTTCCGTTCCATGCGCTCCGGGATATCCTCCAAGATCTCCCAGCACACCCATACCTCGACCCGCCGTTCAGCGCAGGACATCCTTCCCTATCTGGCACAGATGTTCAGGGCCGATCCAGAGTTCCGCTTGTCCATGATCAACACCCTTCGCCTGAGCACCGAGGAGGTGGCCTTCCTGCTGGACAAGAAGGTCGATTCCGCAGAGGTCAAGAAGCTGATGCTGGAGTCGGAGAAGATCAGGATGAGCAGGGAGCAGCCATCGAGGCCGGCGGCCGAGAAGGTCGAGGAGAAGTTGGAAAGGCCGGAAAAAAGACCGGAGCCGAAGGGGAAGCAGGCCTCCCTCTTCGAATATTAGGTGAAACATGAAGAACGACCTGCGGGAGATCTTGCAGAAGCAGCAGTACCGGCTGTGCGGAGAGCACGCTGGTGTCAAGCTCTGCCACTGGATGAAGCAGAGCCTTCTGAAGGGCCGTACCTGCTACAAGCAGGACTTCTACGGCATCCGCTCTCACCGCTGTCTGCAGATGACCCCGGCGGTGAACGACTGCACTCACAACTGCCTGTTCTGCTGGCGAGTACGGGGGTTCGAGTCCACGGTCACCAAGTGGCAGGACCCGGAGACGGTGCTTGACACCTGCATAGAGGGGCAGCGACAACTGGTCACCGGGTTCAAGGGCGATCCCCGCTGCTCGCCGGCCATGTGGGACGAGGCCCGAGAACCTCGTCAGGTAGCCATATCATTGGCCGGGGAGCCGACCATCTATCCCTATCTGGGGGATTTCATCGAGCTGTGCCACCGGCGGGGGATGACCACCTTCCTGGTGACCAACGGCACCTTCCCGAAGGTGCTCGAGGAGCTTTCGGAGCTACCCACCCAGCTCTATGTCACCGTCGCCGCTCCTAATCGGGAGATATACAAAAAGCTCTGCGTGCCCAGGATCGACGATGGTTGGGAGCGACTGATGGAAACGCTCGAGCTTCTGCCGTCCCTCGATACCCGGACGGTCATCAGGCACACCCTGGTCAAGGACTGGAACCTGGGCTGGGAGAAGGAGTACGCCGCCCTGGACCGTGCGGCAGACCCGACGTTCGTAGAGCCTAAAGGCTTCGTTTTCGTCGGGGACTCGCGGCGCAGGATGTCCATGGACAACATGCCCTCCCACGCCGAGGTGCTGGAGTTCGGAAGGCGGGTGGCCGATGAGCTGGGGATATGCCTGCTCCGGGAAAAGTCGGACAGCCGGGTGGCCGTCTTCGGCGCGGAAGGAACGGATACCAAGATCCCCGGTCTGGATCAGAGCGGGTGAACCTTAAGGAACTTCAGGACGTGCGAGCAGCACCGGTCGGCCGGGATGATGTGGCCGGCGCCCGGGATCCACACCAGCTCGGAACCATCTATATGCCCCGCCAGCTCGCGGGCGAAGTGGGGGGCGACCATGATGTCCTCGTCACCGTGGATGATCAATGTCGGAACGGTTATCTTATCCAGATGGTCATGGCTGTCGAACAGGTCCAGGGCCAGCTTCTGTGCCTTGAAACCCTCGGCGGCCCTTTTTCCGTTCCCGTTGCAGCGCCGCTGCGCTGGTTTCGCCAAAGCCAGTTTCCGGAAGTAATCCTCGGGCAGGCACCAGGATTGCATGAGCTCCATGAGGGAGTCGAAGGTGGCCCCTTCGTCCACCGTCCTGATCATGGTGTCGATGGCGAAGGAAGAGCGCTCCGGGCGCCGGGTGTAGGTGGACATGAGCACGAGAGACCCGACCTTGGAGGGATGATCGATGGCCACTCTCTGGGCGACGTTGCCGCCCATGGACCACCCCAGCACATGGTAGCGGTCGCGACCCAGATGTTCCATCAGACCGGCCACGTCATCGGCCAGGGTGCTCATGGTGAAAAGAGTCGGAGGATAATCGGTCTCCCCCGCCCCACGGTTGTCCAGGATGACGACCTCGTAGGACCTCGACAGAAGGGGTATGAACTTCTTCCAAAAGGCCATCTCCCCGCCCAGGCCGGTGATGAGGACCAGCGGTTCCCCTTCCCCGTGAACCTGGAAATTGATGCGAGCGTCCCCGATATCGACCTTGGGCATCGGACGGCGGGATTAGGCTTGTGCTATTTGTCCTTATTCCCTTGACAGGTCAGGGGACGTGACAGAGCACCTTCTCATCGAAAACGTACTTCTTCCGCGGTCCAACCAGATAAACTGGCGATTTCCCGAAGAAGTCAATACGATAGATATCGTAGAGCATGAGCGAGTAGAACTCCCTGGTCACCGCCTGTAGCCCATCGCAACGGGCCAGGTCCTCCTCGGTCATCATGGCGATGCCGTTCGCCCGTTCTAAAAACCCCTCTAATATGTCAATGCGGGAATTGAGCAGATGATTGGCCATGCGCAGGCTCATCACGCTCTGGAAGCTGCGCATGATCCAGAACTGCTCCAGAAATATGCCGATGAAGAACGCCAGGTCCCAGAGGCCATAGTCCTTCAGGGAGGTCAGCAGGGTGAGGAAGGTGAAACCCGGAAGCACCAGCGCCCCAATGAATATGATGGCCACGGTGACCAGCACGGCCACCGCCGCCGATTTGACCACGAAGGAGGCGGTACGACCTTTCAGCTTGGCCGCGCCCATCCTCCTGGCCCAGGAACGCGCTATCGCCGAAACGCCCTGGCTCTGAGGCTCCAGGAAATTGACCAGGGTGTAGAAGACAAAGATGAGCACCACCTGGAATATGATCAACCGGGCCAGGCCGGCCACGGCGGTGTAGTCGGTCAGCAGGAAGCCCACCAGAACGACCAATCCGGTCCCCAGTATCAAGGTGAAACCGATGGTCAGAGGAACCATCCTTCCCAAGAACAAGGTGATGATGATCTCCAGGGTCAGCTTGGGCTTCCCAAGCAATCTTCGGTAGGCCATCCTCCGCTGCAGCTTGGACTTCTTCTGCTTGACGATGTTGCCGTTGTTCCGCACGCTCTTGCGAGTGGTCGGCAGGAGCAGGAAGATGAAGTTCCAGGAATAGAGCACCAGACTGGCGATGAACCAGCTCCAGAGGGCCTTGGGATACTGGAAGATGAGAACCCCGGTGAACGCCAGGAGCAGCAATGGGACGATGGTCCCGCGCCACTGCCTTTTCCTCTCCTTCTTGACCATCTCCAGCAGGTCCTGTTGGCGGGCCAGTTCTGCACGCGCCTCCTCGGAGAAGGCCAGGACGCTGTCTTCAAAGGTCAGGACCGAAGGTTGTTCCATGCTCCTTGGACAAGATGGCTGGCCCTTTTAAAAACATTCGCTCTCAGCCTAGATGAACTAGGAACGATCGTCCGAGGATGGAAAAGGATATCTAATCCGTGCTTGGATAGATGCCCGAGGTGTCCCTTGGGAAAGAAAGAGAAGATGGCCTCCATGCTCCACCTGGTCGGCGGAAAGCCGGAGAACGTGGAGAAGATCGTGGACGAGATCGACATGTTCTTCGATACCCTGAACGCCGAGCTGGAGGACTGGAAGGTGTCCATGGAGGAATTCCCCGACGGCACTCGCATATACGCCCGCTTCCAGGTACTGGTCAAGAAGTAGGTGCTGACAATGCCCGATGAAGAGGAGGCGCCTCGTGAGAGGGTCCTGATGTGCGCGGCGGACTGGAAGGACCCCGACTGCCGCACGGTGATCAGCGAGTTCCACAAGGAGGGCATAGACACCGAGATACTGGACGTGGACCAGGACCTGCGGGGTTTCGAGAACAAATGGGGTGATCAGGGTCCGGCCAAGTTCTACAGCGAGTATCACAAGGAGGGCGCGCCGTACCTGGAGAAGGACGGCCTGAACGATTACGTTCCAACCGGCCCCATAGAACGTACGGGGCGCTCGCCCAAGGACGCGGTGCTGGACCGCAAGCTCGACGTGGGAACGGTGGAGGTGATAACCTACGCCCTCTTCCGGGCCATATTCGGCTACGGGGTGAACATACCCATCAAACGTCCTGGCGTGGTGGATATGGACGTCACCATCAAGGGCAAGGACATCAACATCAACACCAATGATTTCTATTTCAACGTCCCCGACCTCATCGTCTGGAAGGTGGCGTACTCTCATCAGGGAACGCCGATCATGGAGTTCGGGCGGGGGGTGGACAAGGGCTTCAAGGTGCACCGGCTGAACGCGTTGAAGCTCTTCCTGGCCCTGCGGTCCAAGTCCAAGAAGGCCACCAAGGACCGCATGGCCGCACGGAAGGCGGCCGCCGAGGAGGCCGTCCGGGAGAAGGAGGCCAAGGCGCTATGAGCCCGGTACGCGATGATCAGAAGGAGCACTTCCGGGACGTGCTGCGCTCCATCCACCTGATCATGGTCGAATCTTTCAAGCTGCGGCAGGTGAAGGTAACGCCCCTGGGATCGGAGGGTTCCCGGCTGTCGATACCGATAAGGATCGACGGCGTGGACAGGACCGGTTCCCCGGTGTGCTACTTCGCCAAGATACTGGGCGGAAGCGACATCATGACCGAGAAGACCATCCAGTTCTTCAAGAACGTATACCTGCAGATGGATGGCCGTCCCCCGCTCTTCAACTTCAACCGTTCCGCCAAGGACCTCGCCCTGCATCAGTACGAGACCATGGGCCAAGTGTACCGGCTGGGCATACCGACCGCCAAGCCACTGGGGACCTTCGCTCTGCCGGGGGGGATGTGGCTCTTCGTCGCCGAGTTCCTGGAGGCCGCGTCGTCCGCCACCAGGAAGGTCAGCGAGGCGCAGCTGGACAAGGCCTTCGAGCATCTCCGGCTGATGCATCGGAACGGCATCTATCACGGGGACATAAAGCCGGAGAACTTCCTGTTCGCCGACAAGGTCTACATCATGGACGTAGGGAACTTCCTTAGGGACGCCCCGGAGAAGGAGAAGCTGTCTTACGACCTGGCCTGCATAATGGCCTCGTTCCTGGACCTGGCCGCCCCGGAGAACCTGGTCAAGATCGCCAGGGGTCATTACGGGGCGCGGGACATGAAGCGGGCGGCTAGCTACCTAGAGCTGATCGACCGACGGCCGGACTTCAGGATGCCGCCAGAGAAGATGAAAAGATTGAAGGAGCTGCTGTCCTAGGCGGACTCCTTCTTTTTCAGCAGGGCCTTGGCCGCGAACTCCACGCGTATGCCCTCCTTGGTCTCCTCCACCGAGAACTTCCACTGCTCGATGTTGGCGTTATAGTCCTTGAACAGCTTCTTCAGTTCCTGGCCTTTCTCGTTGAGAACCACCGTTACGTCCTTTTCGGGCATGGTAAATCCACCTGTGGACGGAACTATGGCAGCCTGAAATAGATTAAGGTTTGGCTCAAGCCTCGGGCCATAGCTTGGCCGCCGTCTCCCTCAGCTTGACCTTCATGATCTTCCCGCTGGCGGTCATTGGATATTCATCTATGAAATGGACGTACTTAGGGATCTTGTAGAAGGCGATCTTTCCCCGGCAGTGGTCCACGATGTCCTCGGCGGTGAGCTTCACGCCTGGCCGGAGGATCACGAAGGCCGCCGGCAGCTCTCCGTACTTCTCCGACGGTACGCCGACCACCTGGACGTCGGCCACGCCCTCGATGTGATGGATGAAGTCCTCCACCTCCTTGGGGTAGATGTTCTCCCCGCCGCGAATGATCATGTCCTTCAACCGGCCGGTGACCGCGAAGTAGCCTTCCTCGTCCATCATCCCGATGTCGCCCGAGTGCAGCCAGCCGTCCCGGTCTATGGCCTTGGCGGTCTCCTCCGGCATTTTATAATATCCCTTCATCACGTTGTGCCCGCGGCAGCACAGCTCGCCGTGCTTTCCCGGGCCCAGATGCTCCCCCGTCTCTGGGTCGATGACCGCCACCTCGATGCCCGGGAAGGCCTTTCCGACCGTGGAGCATTTCTTCTCCAGGCTCGGCTCGTCGAAACGGCTCTGGGTCATGGCCGGACTGCTCTCGGTGAGGCCATAAACTATGGTGACCTCTCTCATGTTCATGCGGGCGACGCACTCCTCCATGGTCTTTACCGGGCAAGGCGAACCGGCCATGATGCCTGTGCGCAGGGAGGAGAAGTCGAACTTGTCGAACAGCTTGTGGTCCAGGATGCCGATGAACATGGTCGGGACGCCGTAGACGGCGGTGCACCTCTCGCGTTCGATGGACATCATCACGTTTATGGGGTCATATCTCTCCAGGATGACCATGGTCGCTCCGTGGTTCAGGCAGGCCATGACCGCCAGCACGCAGCCGAAGCAGTGGAAGAGCGGGACCGGAATGCACACCCGGTCGGAGGTCGTGAAGTTCTCGTTCACCCCCACCCAGTAACCGTTGTTGGTGATGTTGAAATGGGTCAGCATGACCCCCTTAGGGAAGCCAGTGGTGCCGGAGGTGTACTGCATGTTCACCACGTCATACGTGGAAAGCTCGCCCTGCCTCTGGTGATATTCGTCATCCCCTACCGCCACGCTCATCGCCAACAGCTCGTTCCAGGAGTACATGCCCCGGTGCTTCTCCGGACCCAGGAACAGCACCCGGCGAAGATGGGGATAGCGTTCCGAACGCAACCGGTCGCGGGGCTGGACCTTCAGTTCGGGTATCAGCTCGTACAGGGTGTTGACGTAATCCGTGTCCCGGTAACCATCGATGACGAAGATGTTCTCGCAATCGGACTGCCTAAGCAGGTAATCGATCTCCGCCGAGCGGTAGTTGATGTTGATGGTGAGCAGTATGGCCCCGATACGAGCGGTGGCGAACTGCAAGGTGACCCAGTGCGGCACGTTGGTCGCCCATACCGCCACCTTGTCCCCCTTCCTCACCCCCAAGGCCATAAGCCCCTTGGCCGCCTTGTCCACGGTGTCCCGGAACTCCTTCCAGGTCTGGCGGTAATCGCGGTCCGCGTAGACCACCGCATCCTGGTCCGGTACGCGCTCGACCATCTCGTCAAGAAGCTGCCCGATGGTGGCCTCCCGGGTTATGTTCTCCCTCGGCAAGAGCCCACCTCAGATCGGGGTGTAGATGACGGCGAATATCTCCGCCGGTTTTTCGTGAGCAGCGCCCAGGTGATGCGGGACCACCGAGTTATAGTGCATGGAATCGCCCTCGCCCAGGAGGAACCTCTGCTTACCGTAGATAAGTTCCACCTCCCCTTTGACCACGATGACGAACTCCTCCCCCTCGTGCGAGGAGGTGCAGGTGTCGTCGCAAGGCTGCACGATTATGTAAAGGGGTTCCATGTGGCGGTCGGTCTTTCCCTTGGCCAGCGGATAATAGTGATACTTGCCCACCGCGCCCTCCTTGTGGGCCGCGGTCTCCTCCGCTCGGTCCTTGCAGCGGGTGATGACCGGGTCCATGCGGACCTGGTCGTCCATGAAGGTGCCGAGCCGCTGCCCGAGCGCCCTAGATAGCTTCACCAGCACTCCCAACGGTGGATAGGCCTCCCCCTCCTCGGCCTTCCGTATCAAGCTGGCCTCCACGCCGGCGTTCTTGGCCAGGTCCTCCACGCTCATGTTCAATCTCTCACGATAGGTGCGTAAGCGGGTACCAAGTTTATCAGGAGTGGTCAACAGGTCATCCTCCGGTCAGCCAGGCGTCAGGCCCAGGTCTGTAATGCAGTAACCTAAACCGCCGGACGTTTAAGAAACTTACTTATCATGGTCACTTGACCAATGGAAATGGAAAAAATGAGCAGAGTGCCGGAGCACCCTCATAAATTGTTCTTCGCCCAATCGAAGGCCGCCCGGTACACCTTGCGGTTCCTCTCCACCAGGGCCGGCTTCGCAGCGAAGCTGGCGTCAAGCGCCTGAAGGACCTGCTCCTCCGGAAGCCCATGCAGTTCGAGCGCGGTCAGTGCGCCAAGGAGCGCGGTGTTGGCGGCCTTGGGCGTGCCCGATTCGGCGGCGATGCGGGAGGCGGGGAAGGCTAGCACCCTCACTCCCTCCCTTGCACTAGGCTCCGGTAAGGAGGCCTCGTAGATCACCACCCCCCCGACCGGAACGGTCATGGCGAACTTCTCTGCCGCCTGTTGGCTCATGGCCACCAGGACGTCCGGGGCGTCCACCGTGGGCGATCCCACCTCCTTACCGCTGACCACCACCGAGCAGGATGCGTAGCCACCCCTCTGCTCCGGTCCATAGCTGGGGAGCCAGGAGACGAATCGGCCGGAGGCCCCGGCGGCCTCGGCGACCACCAGTCCCAATGAGAGCACGCCCTGTCCCCCGAAGCCGGAGAACTTGAACCGGCGTTCCTTGAATCCCAGGTCGGCCTTGGCCGCGGGGCCCTCATGTCCCTCGCCGAGCAGCTCCTCCACGGTCATCTGGGGCACCGACTTCGCCACTGGCGCAGGTTCGGCGCTGCGGTCCCGGAAGTTGCCCAGCGGGAACACCCTCTCCATCTCCTCGTTGACGAACTGAGCGGAGGTGACCGGGTCCATGCGCCAGTTGGTCGGGCAGGGGGAAAGGAACTCCACGAAGGCGTAGCCTTTCCCATCCCTCTGTATCTCCAGCGCCTTCCGCACGGCCTTCTTGGCCTGCATGATGTGCTTGGTGTCGGAAACGGAAACGCGTTCGATGAACACCGGGGCGTCCAGTTGGTTCAGCACTTCGCACACCTTTAGCGGATAGCCTTCCTTGACCGGGTCGCGCCCGAAGGGCGTGGTGGTGGTTTTCTGACCAAGCATGGTGGTCGGGGCCATCTGCCCGCCGGTCATGGCGTATATCGAGTTGTTCACGAAGAAGCAGGCGAAGTGCTCCCCGCGGTTCGCGGCCTGGAAGGCGTTGTTGAACCCGATCGCTCCAAGATCTCCGTCTCCCTGATAGGATATGACGACCTTTCCCGGCAGGGCGCGCGCGATCCCGGTGGCCACGGCGGACGCACGACCATGTGGTCCGGCCACGTTACCGCAGTCGAAGTAGTGGAAGCAGAAGGCGGCGCAGCCGACCGGGGATACGAAAACGGTGCGGTCCTGGATCTCCAGTTCGGCCATCGCTTCCCCGATGAGCTTGTGGATGATGCCGTGGCCACAGCCCGGGCAGTAATGCGTGGCCCGGGTGCCCGGTTCCTTGCGATCGAAGGTGTCGTAGAAGCCCTTGGCCCTCTTTATCATGTCCGCACCTCCAGCATTTTCCGGGCCTGAAGCACCACGTCCTCCACCTTCATCATGTTCCCGCCCATGCGGTTGATCAGTTCCAGGTCGCAATCCAGTTCGCGGTCCAGGTGCAGAAGCACATCGTCCCGGTACTGACCGTTGCTCAGTTCGATGACCAGCAGCTTGCCGGCCTTGGCCGCTTGGTTGAGCGCCCTGTACGGGAAAGGGAACAGGGTCAAGGGCCGGAACAGGCCGGCCTTTATTCCCTGGGACCTCAGCTCGTCCACCGCGGAACGGGCGACCCGGGAGCTGGTCCCGTAACCGGTGAGCACGATCTCGGCATCCTCGGTCAGGTACGATTCGGACAGGGCGTCGGCCTCCATCGAAGCGTACTTATCCTGCAGCATCCAGTTATGTCGCTCCTGGAGCTCGTTGTCCAGGTATATCGACGATACCAGGTTGCCCCGGGTGGCGGCGTCCCCCTGAGCGGCCCAGGAGGAGGTCTCCGGTCGGGACGATCCCCTATCCGGCAGTTGCAGGAACTCCATCATTTGACCGAGAACAGCATCCGCCAGCACGATGGCCGGGTTGCGGTACTTGAAGGCCAACTCGAATGCCCTGATGGTCAGGTCGCACATCTCCTGGACGGAGGCAGGTGCCAGCACGATGTTGTGATAGTTCCCGTGCCCGCCGCCCTTGACAGCCTGATTGTAATCGCCCTGCTCCGGGCCGATGTTGCCCAGTCCAGGTCCCACTCGCTGAACGTTAACGATGACCGCCGGAAGCTGCGCCCCGGCGAGATATGACAGTCCTTCCTGCATGAGCGATATCCCGGGTCCGGAGGAGGCGGTCATGGTCAGCTTACCGGTCGAGGCCGCTCCGAACATCATGTTGATGGCGGCCGTCTCGCATTCCGCCTGCAGATGCTCCCTCCCCAGCTGCGGAAAGTACTCGGCGACGGCGTGGGCGATATCGCTGGCCGGGGTGATGGGATAACCGAAATAGGTGTCGCATCCCGCATAGACGGCGCCCATGGCCACTGCCTCGTTCCCCTTGACGAACTTTCTCATTGGGGTTCCCTCCCATCATCCACCTGCAGCGCGTATGGTTCAGGACAGTTGTAGAAGCAGGTGGCGCAGCCGATACATCCCTGGCCGAGGTACTCGACGGCGTTGTAGCCGCGGCGGTTGACGCGGCCGGAGAGACGCAACACCTTCTTAGGACAGGCGGCCACGCAGCGGCCGCAGCCCTTGCACTCGCTCTCGTCGATGATGGGACGGGAAATCCTCCTCTCGGTGCTCATCGCCTATCTGGATAGAGGGTCGATACTTAAAGTTACTTCCACCTGCTTCGTCGGCGCGCCTGGCTCAAGTACTCCCGTACCTCCGCACATGCTCCCAGGCCTCATACAGCTGAGGGTCCTTTTCCGGACCGTCGTACAGTCCCATGTCCCCGCGCTTGAACAGCTTGCGGTCCTCCCCCACCGGGCAGACCTTGATACATATGCCACAGGGCGAACGATGTCTCTTCTTAAGTTCGATGCTCCGCCCGGAGCATCTGACCTTGTCTATGGATGCCTGGGGATAATCGACGTCACCGATGGCCTGCACCGGACAGGCCTTGATGCAACGGTGGCAACGGACGCAGAGGGACCTCTCCATGGGCTTCCCGGCCGGGATCTCCGCGGTGGTGAAGACGGATACGAAGCGCACCCTGGGCCCGAACTCCTTGGTCAGCAGCATGTTGTTGAGACCGAACGTTCCCAGCCCGGCGAGATAGGCAGCATGGCGGTGCGAGAAGAACGCGTACGGATTGTCGACCAGCACCTCCACCGAGCCGTAGCCGTCCCTTGGGACGTAGACCGAGGCATGGCCAAGACGGTTCAGGAGCTCCGAGAGCTGGTATGCCCTTTCGTCCAATTGGCTGTTGAGGTTCATATAGAGCTCCTTGTACCAGATGGAGGGGGACGTCTCAAGGATCGGCAGCGTCACCGGGAGCCCGAGGACCACCACGGTCCGGCAGCCGGGGAATATGGCCTTGGGGCAGAACTCCCTTGGAGGGAACGGCTCCAACGGCGGATGCTCCCAGTCGTCCGCGGAGGCGAAACCGACCATCTCGATGCCCCATTCCCGACAGCGGTCCAAAATCTTCCGGCGCAGGTCAGCGCTCATACTCGATGGAACGCCGTCCGCGATAGAAATAGCTGCGCTCGCCAGCCCCATCACAGGCGATCGGCCACTCGTTCCGCGAACTCCATGGTCCCCAGCGTTCCGCCGAGGTCCCTGGTCCGGTCTCCCTCGGTAAGCGTCTGCACCAGAGCGGACTGCAACCGGCTGGCGGCGTCCATCTTCTTGAGGAATTCCAGCATCAGACAGGCCGATAGTATCGTCGCGGAGGGGTTGGCGACGCCCTTGCCGGCAATGTCCGGGGCGCTGCCGTGCACCGGCTCGAAGAGCCCGAAATGATCGCTCAGGTTGGCGGAAGGGGCCATTCCCAGTCCTCCCGTCAATGCCGCTGCCTCGTCCGATAGGATGTCGCCATAAAGGTTCAAGGTGACGATGCACTGGAACTGCTTGGGCTTGGATATCAGGGCCGCGGCCACCGCGTCCACGATCATGTCCTCGGCCTCCATTCCGCTTCCGCTCATGACCTCATAGAAGACCTTCCGGAAAAGTCCGTCCGATCTCCTCAGTACGTTGGCCTTGTGCACGCAGGTGATCTTGTTGAAGCCCATGACCTTGGAGACCTTGATGGCCTTCTCCACGATCCGGCGGCAGCCCTTCTCGCTGACCACCCTCTCCAGTATGACCGATCCGTCCTCCTCCCGTTCCCGGCCGGTGTACATGCCCTCGGTGTTCTCCCGGACGATCACCGCGTTCAGGTCCACCACCTTGAACTCCGGGAGTATCGGGAAGCAGGGGCGGATGTTGGCATAGAGATCGAAATGCTTCCTCAGTTGCAAAAGCGGGGAGCGGTAGCAGGGGTCGGGCGTCACCGGGGAGGTTATGGCCCCGAACAGAACGGCCTTGGACGATTCGAGCGTCCTCAAGGTCTGGGCCGGCAGGTACTCGCCGGTCCTCTCGTAGCAGTCCAGGCCCATGTGGGCCTTGACGAACTCCAGGCCCAGGTCCATCTGCTCCAGGATGTGCATGGTGGCGCCCACCACCTCGGGGCCGATGCCGTCCCCGCCCATCACCGCCACCCGGGTCATCTCATCCGCTCGACAACGGAGGCGACCAGCATCGGCAGGGTGATGGTCGCGTCGCCCTCCACGTTAACCTGCCAAGCGTCCTCGCGGACCTTGCCCCAGGATATGGCCTCCCGCACCTGCGCACCGCTGAGGGAACCATCGTACTCCACCGCTGTGGTCATATAGACAGCGTAATCAAGACCGCCCCGGAACTGGTTCCACCAGATGACGTGGTGCTTGGAAATTCCTCCTCCGACGATGAGCGCGCCGCTGACCTCCGCCCTAAAGACCAGGCCGGACAGCTCCTGCTCGTCCTCGAACAGGTCTATCTTGAGGTCACGGTGGGTCTGCCAGTACATCCAGAGCTGGCTGCCGAAGGACCCGTCGGTGATCCCGGGAACGAATATGGGGATGCCGTTCCGATGAGCCCAGTATAGCAGCGAGTCCTCGTTGTCCAAGCGCGCGCCCACCTGGTCAATGATCTCCCGGGTGGATATGGCCTGGCGTCCGGCCAGTATCTCTTCGAACATCGGAAGGAGGCGTTCTTCGAGCACCAGTCCGTAGCTCTCGTCCGGGACCAGCACGTTACCCAGGCGGTTCACGCCCTCCTCGCGCAGCTCGGCGTCGTCCATAGCGAAATCGCCGTGATAGTAGTCCTTCCAGGAGCGCGCAAGATCGTGGTCCAGGGTGCCGCAGGTGGTTATGACCACGTCCACCAGTTTGCGTTTGACCAGTTCCACGATCACGCCCCTGGTGCCGGTGGCCATGATGCAGGCCGGGAATGATAGGAAGGTAAGGCACTTCTCGTCCTTCACCATCTTCTCCACGATGTCTATGGCGTCCGCCAGCTTCTTGGCGGTGAAACCGCCGGAATCGGACATGGCCCTGACCAGCTGGTCGACGGTCATGCCCTCGGTGACCTTGATGTCGCGTACCGCTCTCTCTTCCATGATGATCGTCCCTCCTATCCCCCGCGCCTTAAAATATATTGCCGCTGAAACTCCGGAGGGGGTTAGCAAGCCCTTAATAATTAACCAAGACCTTATACTGGCAATGGACACCAAACGCCTGGCGGTGCTCAGCGGCGGTTACATCGGACCGCTCTCAGGCAACGCCGTGCTGGCCATGATACCGGTGCTCAAGATGGAGTTCGGGGCGAGCGCGGAGGAGATACTAGTGTCCATCACCTTCTTCATGCTGCCCTTCGCTTTCTTCAACCTGTTCTCCGGGACGGTGTCGGACGTCTACGGCCGCCGGAAGATGCTCAACATCGGCTTCCTGGTCTACGCTCTGGGCTGCGTGTTCTGCGTCCTCAGCTCCGACCTCATGTCCTTCTACCTCTCCCGCTCGGTGCAGGGGGTGGGCTACGCCTTCGTGAACCCGGTCCTACTGGCGGTGCTGGGGGACATGACCCCTCCCCAGGAACGCGGCAAGGTCATGGGATATTTCGGGGCGTTCACCACCGCCGGGATCGCCACCGGACCCATGATCGCCGGGTTCCTCACTCCCTACGACTGGAGATGGATGTTCGTGCTGGTGGCCGTTCTGGCGGTCGCGGTCAGCTTCTGGATAAGGACCGCCTGCCCGGTCACCCGGCCGAACCCGGACGCATTGAGGCATCTGAAGGGCAACGTCAGGACCGCCGTGTCGAACAGGGCGGTAATAACCCTCTGCACGCTCGGTTTCCTGGCCTTCCTGTGCTACATGGGTGCCCTGGGCTTCCTCTCCGACCACCTCTCGATACCGCCCCTGTCCATGGACGAGGAGGCCGTGGGAATACTGGTGGGCATGAGCGGGGTGGCCGGCATGTTCGCCGCTCCCTTGGGCGGCCGCCTGGTGGACGCTAAAGGACGAACGTTCACCGCCACCATCGGTTTCCTGGTGGTGGGCGCGGCTTTCCTGGCCTTGTACTTCTCCTCGAACTGGGTCCATTTCGCCGGGTCCCTGCTGGTGTTCGGCACCGGCACGGCCTTCATCTGGGCCTCGCTTCTCACCATAACCGTGGAGGTGATCCCGAGACTGAAGGGCACGGTGTCCTCGGTCTTCAACAGCACCCGCTTCTTTGGATACTCCCTGGCCCCCCTGGTGTTCGCCCCTATCTATTTGCAGGGAGGCTTCGGCCTGCTGCTCCTGGTAGGCATGGTCATGACCATGGTCGCGCTGCCGGTGATACTCCTCCTGAAGGCTCAGCTCGACGCGTCCCATTCCGATAGGACCTCGATCAGCTGAGCCCGGGTGTCCTCGATGGAGCCGCAGTTGTTCAGGACCTTCCAGCCCCGGGCGGCCAGGTCGAGGACCTTCCGGCGGACCTTCTCCAGAGATTCCAGGTTCTCGAACATCTCCCGTTCGTGCTCGCGCTCCTCGATGCGGCGCAATGCGCACTCCGGGGTCACGTCCACCAACAGCAGTTTCCCCGGGATCGGGAGGACCTTGCAGAAGAACTCGTAACCTGGCACGTAGAGCGACCTGGGAAGGTAGGCCGTGGCCATCACGTAGCGGACGAAGATCACCTTGTCCTGGTCCCTCCAGCCGCGAAGCCGGCGTAATGAGTTCAGTACGTCCAGGATGAAGAACACCGTGGCCACGGTGTGCATGAGCTTGCCCTGCGAGGTGAGCGACCTCCGGCTGAGGCGGCCGTACAGCGAATCGGAAGGATGCGTCCTGATCAGCACCTTATCTCCCCGGGAGCGGTAATGCGCGGCTATCCATTCCGCGACCGTGCTCTTTCCCGAGCCATCTATGCCGTCCACCACGATCAGTTCCATCCGCATACCTCAGATCCCCGCCAGGAACATGATCAGCGCCGTGGACAGGGGAATGACCAGATTATCGTATTCGCCCGGGGTGTACAGCTCCACCACCGCCACGTAGGCGCTCAGCCCGACCGCGGTGAGGAGGCTGATCGTCAACGGGATGGTCCTGGTGCCGTATAATCCCTCGGCGAAGAGGAAGTTGTAGTAATTGATTATCAGGAATATCGCCAAAGCTGCGAAGACGAACACGGCGAGCGTCCCTTCCAGGGTCTTGTTGCCGTGGATCTTTCGCTTTCCGAAGGTCTTGCCGACCAGGCCGCCCATGCCGTCACCGTAGGCCATGCACACTATGCCGACCGAGGCGATCACCAGGTCGTTAAAGGCGAAGAAGGCCAGCAAGGTCCAGGAGATGGCGTAATAGACCAATCCCAGTTTGTGCCCGTCGTGCGAGGCGGTGGAGAGTATCGAACCCTTGAGGCCCTCCACCAGCTTGCTGTCATCCTTCTCCTTCTTCCCCCCGTACTTGGAAAAAACCAGCAGCAGGGGGATGAAAGGCGCCGCTGCCAGTAGGGACATGACATAATTGGTATCGAAGACCCACCAGAACAACGCTATGTTGCCGATCATCACATGGATGAACTTGCGGTGGAACGAGTGGTCGCGAAGGAAGCGCGACCTGGTCGTGACGACCACCATGGCACCCACGTAGGCGTAGACCATTAACAGACCGAGAGCGTCGCCGCCTATCAAAGCAATCCTTACCCAATGGCCTTGGAAATATTTAATATAAGGAGGGCTCCAGTAACTTGTTCCGGTCTGAATATCAAATTCGATTGGGCGAAAGAACCTGATATATAGGCTATTTTTTAATGACCGTTGGGCGCCGATGAACACCAGGGACCTCTCTCAATGCGGGAACCTCCGCAGGCAGCTAGGTGATGTCCCACGACCGGGCCTATACGTTCTGGACGCGACCTCCACCCATTTCGTGGTGGTCGAGCTGGTACTGCTGAAGGCGCTGATCGGGGAAGGGAACCCCGGGCTGTTCATCTCCGTGGACCGCCCGCACCAGTACATCGTTCATCTGCTGGACATGCACGGGATCGCCCACGACGGACTGCATTTCATCGACACCGTATCCCGGTTCTCCCGGGGCGAGACATACTGCCGGGAGGGCAGCGGCCTGTTCAGGGGTCCAAGCCACATCGACGAACTGCCCGTGGTCCTTGGGAATGGTTCGTTCGTCAGTAGTGGTCTCGACCTTACCAGGTTAAAGTTCGCGGTCATAGACAACGTCGCCATTCTGCTCATGTACAATGGCCGTCAGGCGGTGGAGGGCTTCCTCAGGGATTTCGCGCAGCTCCTGTCTGGGAGCGCGGCGGTGGTCCTGGTCATCGATCGGGTGAGATATTCCGACCTGTATGATACGGTCCTGTCGCTGGGGGGCAGGGAACTGCGGCTGGAGTCTGAACCGGGACGGGCAAAGGGCGGCGCCCAATGGGCGGAAGGTCCAAACGCACGAAGGGGGATTTGATCATGGAAGGGGATAGAGCGCAAGGCACCGAAATGGAACGGATCCCGTCAGGCATACCGGGTCTGGACGAGCTCATCGAGAACGGTTTTCCGTTCCCATCGGTGATATTGGTATCAGGAGCGACAGGGACCGGGAAGACCACGTTCTGCCTACGTTTCCTCTGTCAAGGGGCGGAGCGGGGGGAGCGAGGACTTTTCTTCACCACTCTCAGCGAACCGGTTCACTGGATGCTCCGCTTCTCCTCGCAGTTCGGCTTCATGCGCCCGGAGTACATCGACCAGGACATCGTGTACGTGGACCTGGGCGACCTGATCAGGTCCGGGGACCACGACAAGATCTTGGAAACCATCGACCGCAGCATCGCGGAGGTCATGCCGCAGCGCATAGTGATCGACCCCATCACCGTGGTGGGAGAGATGCTCAAGGAGGATTACCGCAGCTTCCTGTTCGACCTGACCAACCATCTCAAGCACTGGAACGCCACCACCCTGGTCACCGGGGAGGTCCGGCCCGGCGAGCTGTACCCCCCGGAGATCGCCTATACGGTCGATGGTATCGTTCTGCTCGTGCTAGGTGAGGAGCATGGGGACCGGCGGAAGTACCTGGAGGTGCTGAAAATGCGCGGGACCGCTCACAGCAGCGGCCGGCACTCCATCGACATCTCCCGCAAGGAGGGATTGGTGGTCCTCAAGGCCAGGTTCTGAGCTCCGTCAAAGGGCTGAGACAGGACGTACGAACCCTTCGGTTAAACGACGCTCATTCGATGCCAGACTACGTTTTTCGTGGCCGATTATTACCTAAACGATTTATATAGGTAGCCGTATTTAGGCTGGAATTTAAAGAGGCTTTTCAATGCTAGACGATCCTCTGTACTATACAATACCGATCGCGGGCATCATAGGTCTCCTCTTCGCCGGATTCCTGACCTGGTGGGTTCTCAAGAAGGACACTGGTACTCCTGAGATGAAAGCCATCAGCGACGCCATCCGCGAGGGGGCCATGGCCTACCTTGCCCGACAGTACAAGACGATTGCCATCATCAGCGTCATATTGGGTGTCCTGATCACCATCGGGATCAACCTGTGGACCGGTGTGGCCTTCCTGGCCGGAGCGTTTTTCTCCGCTCTGTCCGGATACATCGGAATGTACGTGTCTGTGAGCTCGAACATCAGGACCGCGAGCGCCGCCAGGCGCTCCTTGAACGAAGCGCTCCTGACCTCCTTCCGCGGCGGCGCCGTTTCCGGAATCGCCGTGGTGGCCTTGAGCCTGTTGGGGGTCGCCGGGATATTCTTCGTTTACCAGGCGTATGTCGCCGTGGGCCCGGCCGAATCGGCCGTGCTGTACATGGACGCCCTGTTCCTCGCGGTCGGATACGCCTTCGGGGCTTCCTTCGCCGCGCTGTTCGCCCAGTTGGGCGGCGGTATCTACACCAAGGCCGCCGATGTCGGCGCTGACCTGGTTGGTAAGGTCGAGGCCGGAATTCCCGAGGACGACCCGCGCAACCCCGCCGTCATCGCTGACCTGGTCGGCGACAACGTCGGCGACTGCGCCGGACGTGGGGCGGACCTGTTCGAGAGCACCGCCGCCGAGAACATCGGCGCCATGATCTTGGGTATCGCCATCTTCGCTGTTACCGGAAACCCCGGTTGGTTCATGTTCCCGCTGGTTGTGCGCGGCTTCGGTCTGCTGGCCGGTCTGGTAGGTATCATGACCGTGCGCATGAGGAACGAGGACGAGAACCCGATGAAGGCCATCAACCGCGGTTACTACGTGACGAGCATCATCGCCGCCATATTGTTCTACATAGCTGTGGACCAGTTGCTGGACGGGGAGATCCTCTTCTTCGTCTGCGGTATGATCGGTATCGCTCTCAGCATAGTGATCGTCTATATCACCCAATACTACACCGCTGGCGAGTACCGCCCGGTGAAGAAGATCGCCAAGGCCTCCGAGACTGGCCCGGCCACCAACATCATCACCGGTATCTCCATCGGTATGGAGACCACCGCCATGTCGATTCTGGCCATAGCCATCGCCTTGATATCTTCCTACGAGCTCGGTGTCATGGCCTCGCCGGACGCCGCCCACGAGTTCATCTACGGTCTCTACGGAACCGCCGTGGCCACCATGGGCATGCTCGCCACCTGCGCCTTCGTGCTGGCCGAGGACACCTTCGGTCCTATCACGGACAACGCCGGGGGCATCGTCGAGATGTCCGGCCAGCCTGAGGAGGTTCGCGTCAGGACCGACCGCCTGGACTCTATCGGAAACACCACCAAGGCCCTGACCAAGGGTTACGCCATGGGTGCCGCGGCCCTCGCCGCCTACCTGCTGTTCGGAGCGTTCTTCGAGCAGGTCGCCAAGATCCGCGGCGTGGACATCCTGGACTTCTACAACAGCTTCACCGTGGACCTGTTGCAGCCAGTGGTCTTCATCTCCGCCATGATCGGCGCCATGCTGGTCTACCTGTTCACCTCGCTAGCCATTAGCGCGGTGGGCAAGGCCGCTGGTGACATGATCGCCGAGGTGCGCCGCCAGTTCAAGGAGAGGCCCGGTATTCTCGCTGGTACCGAGAAGCCGGACTATGCCACCTGCGTGGACATCAGCACCAAGGGCGCCCTGAAGGCCATGATCCTGCCTGGTATACTGCCGGTGGTCGTGCCTGTCGCCCTAGGACTGATATTGCGTTTCGCCTATCCGGAGGACCCGCTCACCCCGTTCAGGGAGAACGACTACGCCGTCATGGGCGTCGGTGCCTTCCTGATGGTCGCCACCATCGCCGGTGTGCTCATGGCCCTCTTCCTGAACAACGGTGGAGGGGCCTGGGACAACGCCAAGAAGTACATCGAGTCCAAGGGTCTGAAGGGCACGCCTCAGCATGCCGCAGGCGTCGTGGGAGATACCGTCGGAGATCCGTTCAAGGACACCGCCGGTCCCTCGCTCCACGTGCTGGTGAAGCTGCTGTCGACCATCACCCTGGTCTTCGCCGTGCTCTTCGTGGTCTGAGCAAAACCCCTTTCCATCCCTTTTCTTTTTTTTATCCAGCATCCCGAACGCTTATATGCTCGGTGGTCAATCTTTATATAACAGATTTATCATGCCAAGGTAGTTAAGAGGATTCCTCATGTACATGTTGACCCAAAGGGAAAAGGTAGTCCGTATCCCGCCCAGCAGGTTGGGCGACGACGTGGACGAGGTGGTCAATGAGCTGGCCCGCGAGTCCTACGAAGGTAAGATCGAGGGGGACGACTCGCTCACCGTCATGATCAAGAACATCGAGCCCGTCGGCGAGGGGCGCATCGTGCACGGCGACGGCGCCGTCTACCAGACCGTGAAGTTCGATTCCCTGGTCTTCAAGCCAATGGTCAACGAGGTCGTGGAGGGGCACGTCTGCGAGGTTCTCAAGTTCGGAGCGTTCGTGCGCTTCGGGCCCTTGGACGGACTTCTGCACGTGAGCCAGGTCATGGACGACCGCATGGACGCGGACGAACAGAACCAGAGGCTCATCGGCAAGGACACCAAGCGCGAGGTCAAGAACGGCGACCTGGTCCGCACCAGGATAGTCACCCTGTCCTTCAACGAGCGCAATCCCCGGGAGAGCAAGATCGGCCTGACCATGAGGCAGCCTGGCCTGGGTAAGAAGGAATGGCTGGCCGAGGACCGGGCCAAGAAAGGGGGTCAGGAGAAATGAAGGTGGCCAAGGCCTGCAAGGTCTGCTTCGCCATCACCGAGGAGGACAAGTGCCCGCTCTGCGGCGGCGAGACCTCCAAGGACTGGCAGGGCTACGTGGTCATAATCGACCACACCAAGTCCGAGATCGCAAAGAGGATGAACATTGACAAGAACGGAAAGTTCGCCCTCAAAGTGCGCTGATCTGGAGGTCCCCCCGAAAGGGTGGAGCATGCCGGACCGCATGAGGAACGAATTGGGAATGCCATTCGGGAGCCTTTTCAAGGGCGAGGACGTCCTTGCCGGGCTGTCCGGGTGTGACAGGGTCATAGCCGTGGGGGACGTGGTCTCCAGCACCCTTATAAACAAGGGCGTCATCCCCCACCTGACCGTTTACGACCGGCGCAACGAGAGGAGGGAACTGGAGGCGGGCGAACATCCTGCCGACGACCTGCCGCTGCCGGAGACGAAAGTGGAGAACCCCCCCGGGTCGATAACCCCTGGACTGGTCAAGGCCATGAAGGATGGCCTGGAGTCCCCGGGCAAGACCAAGGTCCGGGTGATAGGGGAGGAGGACCTGGCCGCGCTGGTGTGCGCCGCCATAGCCCCGGCAGGGTCCTGCCTCGTGTACGGGCTCCCGGGAAAGGGAGTGGTGTTGGTGCACACCGACGCCAAGGTCAACCAGGCGGCGCAGAGACTGATACGCTCAATGGAGGTATTGAAGTGAAGATCGAGATCGAGAGCAAGAAGCCCAACGCCCTGATGGACCGCACCGAGGTCACCTTCAAGGCAGACCACCGTGGAGAGGGTTCCCCCAAGAGGGCCGATGTGAAGGCCAAGCTGGCGGAGGCCCTGGCGGTAAGCAAGGACAAGGTCGTCATCGACCACATGGAGACCGAGTTCGGGACGGGCGTCAGTGCCGGGTACGCCAAGGTGTACGGCAGCGAGGAGTCGGCCAAGAAGTACGAGAAGAACTACTTGCAGGCCAGGAACGGGCTCGCTGAGAAGAAAGCGGTCAAGAAGAAGTGAGGTGTGATCCATGGCTGCCAAGAAGAAAGAGGTAAAGAAGGAAACCCCCTCGGCGAAGAAGGACTATTACCAAGCTAAGGGGGAGAAGCTGGAACGGTTGAAGAAGAGCTGCCCCAAGTGCGGTCCCGGCGTGTTCATGGCCGAGCACAAGGACCGGACGTCCTGCGGCAAGTGCGGATACACCGAGTTCAAGAAGAAGTGAGCTAGTCTCGATCTTCCCTTCCCGAGAGGGACGGGCAAAAAGGTCATGGTATCCCGATGACCGCGGGCCTGTAGTGTAGCTTGGATATCACTGAAGCCTCCGGAGCTTCGAACTGGGGTTCGAATCCCCACAGGCCCGCCTTAACTCTCTAATCCAACACCTTCTTATCTATCGATCCTGTTCTCCTGGACATGCAACTCACCATGGAAGAACAGGCCATGCTGGCCGGCAAGCAAGGTAAGGCCAAGCGCAAGGCTATGGAGCTCTTGGTCGCTCTGGGAGCCATATACGGCGCCGACCGCCTCATTCCTATCAACTCCGCCCATCTTTCCGGCGTATCGTACAAGACCATCGGGGAGGGGGGGATAGATTTCCTGGAGGAGATGGCCTCGGACGGAAAGGTGGTCGTGCCCACCACCCTTAACCCCATGGGCATGGACGGGGAGCGGTGGAAGGAGATGGGGGTGGACCAGCATTTCGCCGAGAGGCAGCTGCATATCATCTCACTTTACGAGAAGATGGGGGTGGAGGTCAACTGCACCTGCACCCCTTACCTGCTGACCAACCGGCCAAAGGTCGGGGACCACATCGCCTGGGCCGAGTCGTCCGCTCTCTCCTTCGCCAACTCCGTATTGGGTGCTCGCACCAACCGAGAAGGGGGACCGGGGGCGCTGGCCGCGGCCATCACCGGAAGGACGCCCAATTACGGTCTGCATCTGGACCAGAACCGCAAGCCCACCCATGTGGTGGAGGTCGAACCGGGGATAACCATGGACGAATGGTCCCTGGTCGGACACGCCGTGGGCAGGAAGCTTGGCGCGTGCATTCCGTTCTTCCGCGGGCTGGGGAACGATGTCAACGGGCTCAAGTCGCTGGCCGCGGCCATGGCCGCCGCCGGTTCGGTCGCTCTGTTCATGGTGGAGAAGGTCACGCCGGAACAACCTTCCTCGCTTGAGGGACTGCCGGTGGTCAAGATCACCCGCCAGGATATCGAGGAAACGGTGAAGAGGTTAAGGACCGGGACCAGACCGGACCTCATCGCCATCGGCTGCCCTCATCTCTCAGAAAGGGAGATGAAGGAGCTGGCTGGATTCTTGGACGGAAAGAGGAAAAAAGGTAACGTGGAGGTGTGGTTCTGCACCTCGAAGGGCGTCTGGCTGCGCTGCCCCAAGGAGAGGGCGGTGCTGGAGCGCTTCGGCAAGGTCCTTTGCGACACCTGCATGGTGGTGGCTCCCATAGAAGGGACGCACAAGGTCACCGCCAGCGATTCCGCCAAAGCGTGCGCCTATCTTCCCGGGCTGTGCTCGCAGAAGGTCTTCTGCGGCTCCCGGCGCGAGCTCATGGAGCTGATACTGTGAAGCTGAAGGGACGAGAGATTTTCAAGGGAAGGGCGATCGGCCGGCTCCTGGTACTGGACGAGGCGTTCAGTTTCCTGGGTGGAGTGGACCCGAAGACCGGACTGCTGACCGTGGCCTCCGGGCGGGAGGGGGAGAGCGTCGAGAACCGCATCCTGGTGTTCCCGTGCGGTAAAGGTTCCACGGTCGGTTCGTACACCATCATGGACCTGAAGAAGAACGGTCATCTGCCGGCGGCCATCGTGAACGCCCAGGCCGAGACGATCGTGGCCACCGGCGCGGTCATGGCCGGGGTGCCCATGATCGATTCCATCGACCTGTCCTTGCTGAGGGATGGCGACCGGGCGGTGGTCATCGGAGATGGCCTGGACATGATGGACCTGGTGGAGAAGAGGGTGGTCACCTGCGTGCTGCGCCGGAAGGGCAAGATGCTCATCCTGAAACGCAGTCAGAAGGTGGGGACCAACAAGGGCAAGTGGGCGGCGGTCAGCGGTTACATAGAGCGTGGGGAGGGGCCGGAGGAGACCGCCCTGAAGGAGGTGGCCGAGGAGACCGGGATCTCCACCGCTCGCCTGGAGGGTAGGGCGGAGACCCTGCGTATTCGCGATGGAACTTACGTCTGGAGCATATACCCGTTCCTGTTCGAGGTGGGCGACGAGGAGGTCAGGCTGGACTGGGAGCATACCGAATGCGCCTGGATCGACGCGGACGAGCTCCCAGGTTACGACACCGTCCCCGGCTTCCGCAAGGTGCTGGAGGCGCTGAGACTATAGCGTCCCGTCCACTTCCTTCTCCAGCAGGTTCAGCTCGTTGGCGTCCAGGGTGGAGGGGTTCAGCACCATCATCATGATGGAGTTGTTTATGGCCACCTGGTCCCTCAACGACTGGACGAAGCGCAGCACGGTGAGGAAGTTATTGTTGGTGATCAGATACTCCAGACCATCCAGCAGCACCACCCCCTGGCCCTGGGTAAGGAACTGTTCCAGGGAATAGTTCAGCTTCTCCAGGTCCTTGGGGCGCAGGCTGTCCTCCTTGCCCACGTTGCTCAGCCAGACGATCGGCGTCTCCCCGAGTTCGTACTTGCCACGGATCTTGACCGGGTAGTTGCGGGTGATGCAGAATCCCCGTTTCCCCTTCTTCAGCTGTTCCATGAACAGCTCGTAGGAACGGTCCGAGCGGTCGTCCTTGATCAGGTAGCTGTACCCGTCCTGTAATCCCTGCGGCTTTGGCGCTTCCGCCTCCTCCTCCACCGCCTCAATGCGCAGCGATGTGCCGCAGGAAGGGCAGTTCAGGTCCTTGGCGGTGACCTCCCGTCCGCACTTGGCGCAGGTGGAGCAGCGTTGGAAGCCTCCCTCGGCCACGTACTTGAGTATCTCGTCGATGGTCTTGCTTCCCAGCCCGGGAACGTTCTTCAGCTCGTCCCTATCGGCCGCCTGCAGTCTGTCCAGGGAATCATAGCCAGCGTCGTATAGCATCTCCGCCTTGAGCTCGTTCATCCTAGGTATCCGCAGGAGGTAGGGCGTCATCTCCGCCTTGTCCATGGTCTTGCCGGTCCCCTCCGGGACGGCCTTGCAGACCTCGGCCGTACGATCGGAATGATGCAGCGCCCGGCGAACCTCGGCCTTGGGCAGTTTGGTGATCTCCTCCACCTTGTCCTCGCCCAGCTGCTTGAGGTCGGCCTCGGAGCGGACGCCGGCGTCCACCAGGGACTCGGCGGCCTTGGCGGTTATCCCGGGTATCTTGGCCAGTTCCTTGATGGCATCCTTGAGGTGCATGGAGGAGACGCCGATCTCCACCTTCTCGCCCTCTATCTCCCACTTTCCGACCTGGTCGCCGTGGACCTCCATCACCAGCTCCATGGACTTGGAGCGCACCTCGGACATGATGTGCTGCTTCCACATCTTGATGTACTCGGCGAGCTTGACGTCCGCTCGGACCTCCACCTTGATGAACTCCTCGACGTCAAGTTTCATCTCCTTGCGGGTCTGCTGCACCCGGCGGATGATCTCCCTGGAGAAGCCCTCGGCCTCGATCTCCCGAGTGACCTCGAAGTCCAGATACAGCTCGCCGCCGCTGAAGGTGGCGGCGTAGACGTCCTTTGGCAAAGAGACTGTGAAGGAGACCATGTTCGGCTCGATCTTGACCAGCTGCCCCTCTATGCCAAGCGAATACTCACCACGCTGCATGCTCTCCTTGATCAGACCGGCTGGCCGGCTCTGCAGCAGCACCGCGATCTTGGAGGCCCATTGCCTATAGACCTTCCCGATGGCCATGGGGTTCGGGACCACGTTGAGCACGGTCTCCGACCACTCCTCGCCAGTGCCTACGTACTCCACCTCCTTGACGTTGGCCTGGGACTTGAGTATGTCCTCCAGGGCACGCAATGAGAGCAGCGTGTCGTTGCTGTCGACCTTGATCACCACCCTCTTCATCGGCCAGCGCAGCTTGACGTTCTTCAGCTGCCTTTCCCGGGTGACGGTCTCCACGATCTCCTGGACCATGGACATCGCCTTCTCCAAGCGCTCGTCCACCTTGGTCAGGTCGCTGGTCGGCCAGTCCATCATGTGCACCGACGGTTTGGAGCCGTCCATGTGCTGGTAGATCTCCTCTGCCAGGTGCGGGCATATGGGGGCCAGCAAAAGTGTGGTCTCCATTATCGCGTCGTAGAGCGTGCGATAGGCGGCCAGCTTGCCGGCGTCGCCCTCCTCGCTCCACATGCGGTCACGAATAAGTCTGACGTACCATCTGGACAGGTCGTCAAGTATGTACTCTTCGAGCGCCCTCCCGGCCTTGTGCAGCTCCAGGGCGTTCACCTGGCGGGTGAACTCGTTCTTGAGCTTCTCGGTCCGAGATATTAGCCAGACGTCCTCCTGGTTAAGATGTGCCCGCACCGCCTCCCTGGTTATGCGCTGCGGCTCGAAATGATCGATCGCCATGTAAGTGGTGGCGAAGTTGACCACGTTCCAGAGCACGTTCAGCGTCTTGCGGGCGTTCTTGACCCCCTCCATCTGGAACGGGATGTCCTCCCACGGTGCGGAGGTCTTCAGCAGATAGAAGCGCAGGGCGTCCGCGCCGTGCTCCTTGATCACCTTTCCCGGTTCCACGACGTTGCCCTTGCTCTTGGACATCGGCTGGCCCTGACCGTCCAGCATCCAGCCGTGCATGAGCACCGATTCGTAAGGAGCGCGGCCGAAGGCGATGACCCCGGCCGCGAGCTGTGAATAGAACCATCCGCGCGTTTGATCGTGAGCCTCCACGATGAACTTGGCCGGCCACAATCGTTCGAAGGCGTCCCGCTTCTTGGGGAAGCCCAGCTGCGCCCAGGAGGCCACGGCGGAATCGAACCATACGTCCAGGACGTCCGGCACCCGGCCCATCTTGCCACCGCACTTCGGGCAGACCAGCTTGACCGAGTCTATCCAGGGCCGGTGCAGCTCCATGTCCTCCACGTAGCCTTCCGCGCCCTTGAGCTCATCGGCCATGCCGATGACCCTCATCTCCCCGCAGGAACAGGTCCAGACCGGTATGGGTATTCCCCAGTACCGCTGCCGGGAGATGCACCAGTCACGGGCGTTCATGGCCCAGTCGTATTCCCGGGACGAACCGGCCCAGTCCGGGGTCCAGCGGACCTTCTCGATCTCCTCCAGCATCTGGTTCTTGACCTGGGTGACCCGCAGGAACCACTGGTCGGTGGTCCTGAAGAGCACGGGCGATTTGCAGCGCCAGCAATGTCCGAAACGATGCTCTATGGTCCCGCTGAAGAACAGACGGTCATTGGCCTCCAGGTCCTTGAGCAGTTCCGGGTTGGCCTTCTTGATATGCATGCCCACGTACTTGCTTCCCACCAGGGGGGTGTACACCCCCGTTTCGTCCACGGGGCAGAACGGTTCTAGACCGAACTCCTTGCCCAGCTCGAAGTCCTCGGGGCCGTGGCCGGGGGCGATGTGCACCAGACCGGTGTTGGAGGCCTCGACGGTCTTGGAGGGGAGCACCTTGTGCATCCACTTGCCGGTGGCCTGCGTCTGGTAAGGCACCTCGTCCACGAAGGGGGTGATGTACTCCACCCCGACCAGGTCGTCTCCCTGGATGGTCTGCAGCACCTCGTACCTCTCCCAGCCTCCCAGGTCCTTGATCTCCTCTTCCAGCCCCTTCATTATGATCACCGTGTCGGTGACCCCTATCTTCCGGTAGCGGACCTTGACGTACTCGAAGTCCGGATGGGCGGCCACGGCGAGGTTCGCTGGCAGCGTCCAGGGGGTGGTGGTCCAAATCAGCAAAGAGACCTTGGGGTCATCCTTCAGGCGGAACTTGACGTATATGGACGGGTCCTTCTCGTCCCAGTAGTCGATCTCCGCCTCGGCCAGGGCGGTCTCGCAGCGCGGGCAGCCCGGAAGCACCCGGCTGGCGCTTATCAGCAGCCCTTTATCGTAAGCGCGCTTGAGCGTCCACCAGGCCGCCTCGATGTAGCCCGGGGCGATGGTGAGGTACGGCCGCTCCCAGTCGAACCACACGCCAAGCTCCTTGAAGTCGGCGTTCATCTGCTTCTGGAAGTCCAGGGCGAAGTTCTTGCAGGTGCCGACGAAGCGGTCGATGCCGTACTCCTCGATCTCCTTCTTGTTCTTCACGCCGATGGACTTCTCCACCTTGACCTCGATGGGCAGCCCATGCATGTCGTAACCAGGCGTATCGGTCACATTGAACTTCTGCATGCGCTTGAACCGGACGATCATGTCCTTGATCGTCTTGTTCATCGCCGTGCCCAGGTGGATATATCCAGTGGTGTACGGGGGTCCGTCCACGAAATAGAAGTCCGGACCGGACGCCCGAAGTTCCTTGGTCTTCTTGTACGCGTCGGTCTCCGCCCAGAGGGCCTGCACCGACTTTTCCAGCACGCTTGGGTTGTAACTGCCTTGGACCTGCTTTATCATCGCCGTCCCTTTAGGCCCCTATTGGCCAACTTCCTTTTAAACCCGTTGGTCCTGGCTACACTTTTCTGCGGCATCCCGCAGGCTCAAAACATGTCGAGCCGCATTTGGTCCTTCTTGCCGGAGGAGAACTTGTCCAATGCCCCGTTCACCCGTTTCTCGGAGAACCCATACTCCCCGCAGAGCATGTCCAGCACCTTCTGGCGGTCAGGCTGGCTCCAGACCAGGCGATAATCGTCGGTGCGTTCGTAGTCCAGGAAGATCGACCGCACCTTCTCCATCTCCCCGTCCTCCATGCCCAGCGAGCGAAGTGCGCCGGCCAGGGTCCCATGCTGTTTGATCAGTTTTAACGCCTTCTTCGGCCCGATGCCCATCACCCCGGGATTGAAGTCCGTACCCACCAGGATGCATAGGTCGACCAGCTGCTTTCCGTTCAGCCCCAAGGCGGACAGCGTCTCCTCGCGGTCGATGATCTGCATGCGAACCTCGCGGTACTCGTCCCTCCCTGGCATCTTGCGCCTTCCTGACAGGGTAAGGTTCCTGACCAGCCGAGGCGCGCCGAACAGCAACGAATCGAAGTCCTGGGAGGCCGAGGCCCAGACGTCGCCCTTGGCGCACATGTGGGCGGCCTGCGCCTCCCCTTCCTCGGGGGCCTGCACCACCGGTATGCCGAGATGGGTGAGCAGGATGCGTGACGATTCCACGATCTCGTTGGTGATGCGGGAGGACTGGGTGGCCTTTGAATAGGCTCTCCGCACATCGCCCTCGGCCTTGGCCTGCTCCCATTCCTTCTTCGCCGCCTCCCTCCTTTCCCGGCGCTCCCGGATGGTGGCATCCTTCTTCTCCGGCGGGATACCATCGAACACATAGGCGGGCCGCAGACCCATCTCCATCAGGTTGGCGTTCCGGTTGAGCAGTCCCTCCAGGTGCGAGGTTATCCTACCTCGGGGGTCCATCAACGGGGTTCCGTCCGGCTGCCTTATCACCGACAGGAACTGGTAGATCGCGTTATAGGCGTCTATGGCCACGGTCCTGCCCATGAGGTCCCGCGGCTCCAGGTCCTTGGCCGTGACGAGGTCGGATAGGTTCACTCCCATGGGAATCGGAGAGGTTATCTCTCTCGGCCATAAAGTTATTGTCCAAGTCACGAATGATTTCAACATGCGCGACGAGCACGGCGAGCCCGGAAGGAGGCCGGTGGCGGAAGGCCAGATCTATGAGGTGACCATAACCGATATCGGGGAGCGGGGCGACGGGATCGGCAAGATAGAAGGTCTGGTGATAATCGTCCCCGATGCCACTCCGGGGGAGACGGTCAAGGTGCGCATCTCCCGGGTGGAACGGAAAGTGGCGTTCGGCCGGAAGGTCTGATCAGTTCTCGGACTTGGGCAGATAGAGCATGGTGAGCCCAACACCCAGCCAGATTATGGTCAGCATGATGACCCATATGTTGGGCGTGATCACCAGGGCGGCCAGAAGGAACAACAACGGGGCGATGACGGTGAGGAATATCACCATCTGCCTTCCAGACATCTTCATGTACATCGAACCCCGGATAGCCGACCTTTCGATATGAACTTTCCTGCGCTCAGTCCAGTTCCTTCTTCTTGTTCACGAACTTGATACCGGCCCAATCCTCGTCCAAGGAGGATATCTTGACCTCGGCCATGCCGTGCCCGGTGCCGACCTCGCGGACCGTGACGCCGGTCAGGTCGGAATCGATCTTCGAGGAGGTCCTGGGGTAGGATATCCAGAATATGCCCTCCTTCTTCAATGTGCGCATGAGCTTGGGGAACTCCTTGCGCAGCTCATCCTCGGAGGAGGTGAAGAGCTGTATGAAGTCCAGGTCGCTGTCGCCACTGCCGGCCTCGACCACGTTCTTAGGGAGGCGTCCCAGGGCCATGTCGTACTTGGAAGGGGCGTTGATGATGCGAATCCTCTGACCTTCCTTAATTCCCAGCTTGGCCACCAGTGATTTCTTTGAACCTATTCGAGCCATGATCGGACCATTCCCACGATTTGTATAACCCTATCGTTTAAATACGACAAGGTTTGCCCTAGATTTCGATTCACCATTATTATACTTGCTATTGGAAAACGCCTTTAATACTTGTGCCAAAGGTCGATCTCCGCCCCCATGTCCTTGGCCTTGAACAGGGCCGAACCGGCGGCCAGCACGGTGGCGCCGTTCTCCACGCACAGCTTTCCGGTCTCCCGGTTGATGCCCCCGTCGATGACGATCTCGAAATCCAGCCTTTTCTCGTCCCTGATCCGGCGCGCCTGGGAGATCTTGGGCAGCACCTCCGACCGGAAGGATTGCCCGCCGAAACCGGGCTGAACGGTCATCACCAGCAGCAGGTCGATGTCCTCTAGGTAGGGTTCCACCTTGGCCAGCTCGGTGTCGGGGTTCAGGGATATGCCGGCCTTCATGCCCAGGCGCCGGATGTGGGATAGAACCCCCTTGACGTCGTGGGTGGCCTCCACATGCACCGTGAGGTAGTCAGCACCGCACTCGGCGAAGCGTTCCACGTACCTCTCGGGCATCTCGATCATCAGATGCACGTCGAAAGGGATCTTGGCGTGCGGGCGCAGGGCCTTGATCACCTCCGGCCCGATGGTCAGGTTGGGAACGAAAACGCCGTCCATGACATCCACGTGCACCCAGTCTGCCTTGGCCGCCTCGACCCGGCGTACCTCCTCGCCCAAGCGGGCGAAATCGGCGGAAAGTATCGATGGAGCTACCTTGACCATGATGAGACCTCGGAACGGTCTGGAGATGGCCCCCAGGCTAAAAATACTTTGGATTGACGGTCACGGGACCAGCAGCAGCGGAACCTTGATGTTCTGGCTGACCTGGCCGGACACTCCTCCCAGGGATATGGACGGCGAGCTTCCCGATCCCTTTCTGCCCATGACCACCAGATGATGCTTCGCGGACTTCTTCAGTATCACCTCGGCCGGATTCCCGGTCAGGACGCTCAGGCAGTGGTCCACTCCCGCCTCCTTGAGGATCGAGGCGGCGGCGCTCGATCTAGCCTTGGCGATAGCATCCACGTCGCATACCGGGGAGGTCTTCTCCACGAAGTAGTCGCAGTCCATGGGCGTCACCACCACCAGCAAGGTGATGTAGGCGTCAGCCGATACCAGCAGGTCGCGGGCCATCTCCACCGCCCTCAGGGAGTTGTCCGAACCGTCCACGCAGACCAGGACCTTGCGTCTGTCGTTCATGTTGTTCGATTCATCGTTGAGGCAATAAGCATATCCCCGGAGGGAGCAATCCTATTATATCCGTAAGGGAGGTTCCAGGTCCATGGCGGAAGCTCGTCACGCTACCAAGGCCAGCAAGGCCTGCGATGTCAAGGGATGCGGCTCCGAGGCCGAACGCTCCATCTCCGGGGACGCGGCCAGCGAAGCCAAGCTCAAGGTCGACGAAGGTCTGAAGCGGGTGCACTTGTGCAAGGACCACTACCGCGAGTACAAGAAGGTCTCCCGGAAGGACCGCGAGCTGGAATCCCTCGGAAGGTGATTCAGCAAAGGATAATATCCTTTAAGGTTTCCCCCGGGTCATGAAGGCAGGTTACATCCAGTTGCTCTCCAGCGCCGGACTTTCCGGCGCAGCCCTGCTCATCCCCAACATGCTGAGGGACGAGCTGGGCGCTAATACCATGGAGATCGGCCTGATCACCGCCTCCTTCAACCTGGCGCTCTTTCTGTCGTCCTACATATTCGGGCGGGCGTCCGACGTGCACGGCCGGAAGCTCTATCTACAGGGCGGCCTGGCCCTCACCGCCATCGCGCTCTTTCTCCTGATCTTCGCCAACAGCAAGGAGACCATAGCCGTGGTGCGGGTGATGATCGGCCTTTGCGCCGGGATATATCCCTCGGCGCTGCTGACCTATGTTTACGAATCAGAGGGTAAGATAGGCAAGTTCACCGCCTACGGCAGCCTGGGCTTCGGCATAGGCACCTTCATCGCCGGAATGCTGACCATCTACTACGAGATATTCCTGGCCAGCGGGATCATGCTCCTGGTGGCCTACCTCATATCCACCCGCATGATCTTCGTCGGGGAGAAGGTCCACCAGGTCCCCCTTTTCCCGGCCAAGATGATCCGCCATAACTATCCCGTCTATCTGTCGATAATGTTCAGGCACACCGGCGCCAACATGATATGGGTGGTGTACCCGCTCTTCCTGGCCGACCTAGGCGCGACCCCGCTATTCATCGGCTTCGTATATGGTATCAACGCCGTCGCCCAGTACGCCTTCATGCGTTTCATCGACCGGTTCAAGACCTATCATCTGGTGATGGCCGGGTTCGCCTTCTCCATCCTGACCTTCCCCTCTTATACGCTGGCCACCCGCCCGGAGGAGATCATCCCCATGCAGGTGTCCATCGCCGCCGCCTGGTCCTGCCTCTACGTCGGTTCGATAAAGTACCTCATGGAGAGGAACGAGGAGAAGGGCACCTCGTCCGGACTGCTTCAGTCGTTCCTCAGCATCTCGGCCATCATCGGGGCGCTGGTCGGCGGGTTCACCGTGTTCGCCCTGGGGTACCACGGCTCCATGTTCATCGCCACCGGGCTGGCCATCATCGGCTTCTTCATCTTCATCATCGGCAACCGCTTCCTGAGCAGGAAGGAGAAAGGCGTTATAGCTCCCGAGGGGGTTTAGGTAGGCATGGACCTCACATTCCTGGGCACGGGCGGGAGCGTTCCCACCACCAAGCGCAACACGGTGTCCATCGCCCTGCGCCTTGGTCCCGAGATCCTGATGTTCGATTGCGGGGAGGGGACCCAGAGGCAGCTGATGGCCTCCTCGGCCTCCTTCATGAAGATCACCAGCATATTCATCACCCATCATCACGGCGATCATTTCCTGGGGTTGCCCGGCCTTATCCAGTCGATGAACTTCTACGGAAGGACGGAGCCGTTGGACATCTATGGTCCGGTGGGCACCCTTTACCTGGTCGAGTCCATCAGTTCCCTCGGCCTCTTCAAGCTCAATTATGACGTGAGGGGGCACAACCTGACGCCCGGGGACGTGGTCAAGGGCGATGGTTATTCGGTGGAGTGCTTCAAGGTCAATCATACCGTGCCCTCGCTAGGCTATGCTTTCCAGGAGGACCCCAGGCCTGGACGCTTCGATCCGGAGAGGGCGAAGGCGTTGGGCGTGAAGGAGGGGCCCAGCTTCTCCCGCCTGGTGGAGGGCCGACCGGTCAAGGTCGGCAATTCCACGGTCACCCCGGACATGGTCATGGGGCCGGCCCGCCGCGGCCTCCGACTGGTGTACAGCGGGGACACCGCCCCCTGCCCGGAACTGGCCTCGGCCTGCGAAGGCGCGGACGTCCTGGTCCACGAGGCCACGGTGGCCTCCGACCTCCAGGACAAGGCGCGGGAGTTCGGTCACAGCACGGCCAGGGACGCAGCGGTGCTGGCCAGGGATTCCCGCGTGGGTTCCCTGTATCTCGTCCATATCAGCGGGCGCTACGAGGAGGCCGACGCGCTGCTCGAGGACGCTCGAGGAATATTCGAGAATACCACAATACCGAACGACCTGGATACGTTCGTTCTACGAATGGAACGTTAATTCATTTGAGAATATTCCTCACAGCATCTTGAGCAGGTCGGCCGAGGTGATGATCCCGGTCATGTCGCCGTTACGACCGACCATCACCGCGTGGGAGCTGCTGAGCAGGGCGGTGACCGCCTCGATCGGGGTGTCCTCGTTCACTATCGGAAAGGCATCCTCCATGATGTCGCCGACCTTCAGCTCCACGATGGTCTCCATCCTCTCCCCGTCCCTGAGGCGTGCCAGGATCTGGTTCTCGCTTACGCTTCCCACGTGCTGTCGCCCAAGGAACACTGGCATCTGGGAGATCCCGGAGGAGCGCATCAGCTCGGTGGCCGTTTTCACCAGCTCGTTGGACTGAACACCGACTATCTGTCTGGTGGCCAGGTCCCCGGCCCTGCTGGCCTTGGAATGGCGGCGGGACTCGTCCTGAAGGGCGGTGAATATTTTGGTGACCGCCTCATAGCTGCCCTTGATGCTCCCCCTCTCCAGCTTGGCTATGGTCGATTGACTGACGCCACAGAGCTTGGCCAGTTCCTGCTGCGTGATATCAAGGGACTTGCGAAGCCTTTTGATCTCACCTTCCGGGGGGAACTTCATATTTACCGTATTGATTATTCATATATGAATATTTGAGTCAATCACCCTTATATCAAACCAGGAATTTCCAAGGAACCATCCAGGTTCCCTGACAGGTCCCTGCTCACAACAAGGTGAATCATCAATGGCTAAGGTAAGCGCAAAGGCGAAGGCCGCCGCCAAGCCGGTGGGCCGCAAGGTTTCCCCCAAGAAGGCATCCAAGAACATCGTGGTCGAGAGCATGAAGGCCGTTCCCCTCGCCCAACAGAACATCGAACTGGTGGAGAGGAAAGGCATCGGTCATCCAGACAGCATATCCGACGGGATCGCGGAGGCTGTCTCGTTGGCCTTGTGCAAGATGTACCTGGAGAGGTTCGGTGAGATACTTCACCACAACACCGACCAGAACGAGGTCGTGGGCGGACAGAGTACCCCCCGCTTCGGGGGCGGAGAGGTCCTCGAGCCCATACACATCATGCTTTCCGGAAGAGCTATCACCCAGGTCAACGGTGAGCGCCTCCCCTACAGCACGACCGCCATCAACGCCACCAAGGAGTACCTAAAGCGCTTCCCCAATCTGGACGTCAACCGCCACATCACCGTGGACTGCCGCATCGGAAAGGGCTCCTTCGACCTGATCAAGAACTTCGAGGCCCTGAAGGACCAGTGCAAGATGGACGGGCACGGCAACCACTGCCTGTTGGCCAACGACACTTCCTTCGGCTGCTCCTTCGCTCCCTACTCGGACACCGAGCTGGTCTGCCTGGAGACCGAGAGGTATGTGAACGGGGCCATGAAGAAGAAGCTGAAGGAGACCGGGGAGGACGTCAAGGTCATGTGCTCCCGCAAGGACAAGAAGATAAACATGACCATCGCCTGCGCCATGGTCGACCGCTACATCCCGGACGCCGATCACTATAAGAGCGTCGTGGAGGAGATGAAGGAGAGGGTGCTGGACAACGCCACCAAGTTCACCGATTACGACGTGGCCCTGGACATCAACCATGCCGACAACCCAGCCACCGGTAATTTCTATCTGACCGTCACCGGCCTCAGCGCCGAGAACGGGGACGACGGCTCGGTGGGCCGTGGGAACCGCATGAACGGTCTCATAACGCCGTACCGTACCATGTCCATGGAGGCCTCGGCCGGCAAGAACCCCATCACCCACGTGGGCAAGATGTACAACATCCTGGCCAACTGGATCGCCAACGACATCGTGAAGAAGAGCAATGGCAACATCGTGGAGGCCGACGTGCGCATACTGTCCCAGATCGGCCGTCCGATCAGCGACCCGGAGACCTGCAGCGTGCAGCTGTTCCTGGCCCCCGGCGCCGACGCCGCCAAGTGGCAGAAGGAGGCCTACGCCATCTCTGACGAGTGGTTGGAGAACATCGGCAAGGTCACGGAGAAAGTTGTAAAAGGTCAGGTCACGGTATTCTAGGGCATGAAGCTCGTCGACCTGCCCCGCTACGGTCCGGTGCACCGTTTCGGCAACCACCACGTGTACCGCACGCTGATGGTGCTCTCGGACCAGAAACGCAAAGGGCGAAAGCAGATAGCGGATGCGGTGGGCATCGGCGAGGGCAGCATGCGGACGATAATAGAATACCTCCGTGGACTGGACATGATCGATATACGCCAGACGGGCGTCAAGATCACCCGCCACGGAAACGCCTTCCTCTCCGACCTACCGATCAAGATGGCCGACATCGGCCACGGCTCCATCGCCCTGGGCAAGGAATGTGTCGCGGTCCAGATGAGCAATAACGGCGATAAGATCAAACTGGGCGTGGAACAGCGAGATTCGGCCATCATGGCCGGGGCGGAGGGAGCCACCACGCTGGTGGTCCGGGAGGGGAAGCTGACCGTGCCCCCTGATTACGTGATAGACGAGCACGATCCGGAGCTGGCCCGGCTTCTCCACGAGAAGTTCAATCTGCGGGAAGGGGACGCCATAATCATCGGCACCGCCTCCACGGTCTCCAAGGCCGAGGACGGGGCGTTGGCGGCGGCCTTCGATCTACTCTAGTAACTTTTCCACCTCTTTTCGGTCATCCGTCTCCGGCAGGCAGGCACCTTTTAGGCAAAGCCGGTATCCCCTGGGAAGCAGGGGCTGGTCCTCCAGATGCTCCGCCTTCACCGTAAGCAGGTGGGGGTGGTATCCAGGGAACCAGGGGTCGGAGGGCCCGAAGACCTCCAGCGTCCTCGAGGCATCCTTCATCAACGCACCGCACATGAACATGGTGTAGGCGGAGGGCGTCAGGCGCAGCTCGCGCATGAAATGCCTCTCCACGCCTTCCAAAGCGTCCATCGTCCGGGGGTCGTTGAAAAGCGCTGCAAGCTGTGTCAGTACATAGTAGGCCACCGAGTTCCCGGAAGGATAGGCCCCGTCGTACAGGTCCTTGGTCCGGATCAGCAGGTCCGGATCGTCGCGCGAGAGGTAGAACCCCCCGTCCTCGCGGTCAAGGAACAGGGACATCATCTCCTCGACCAGGTCCAGGCACCTCTCCAGATGCTTTTTATCGAAGGTCGCGAAGTACATCTCCAGATGGGCCCAGGACAGGTAAGCGTGGTCGTCCAGGAGCGAAGGGACACCGACCTCTCCCTGGCGATGAGTATGATAGAGCATCCCATCCCTGACCATGTTCCGGTCCAGGAAATCGATGGCCCTCTCGGCCAAAGTGAGAGCGTTCCCGCGGCCGAGATGACGGTGGGCTTTGCACAGAGCGACGACCATCATCCCGTTCCAGTCGGTCAGGACCTTGTCGTCCAGCGCCGGGCGTGGCCTCTCCTGCCGGTGCGACCAAAGGGCCGCTCTGACCCGCTCGTCCCAGGCGTACATTTCATCCGGCTCCATCCCTTTCGTCGAGGCGAAGTCCCGGAGGGACCTGATACGATGGAGGACGTTGAGCCCGGACCTGGTTCGGGTGGCCTCGTCACGGAAGTTGCCCGAATCCCAGATATCGTAAAGCTCTTTGAACATCAGCATGTCGTCCGTGGAGAGGAGAGCGGACAGTTCCTCGAACTTCCAAACGTAGAAAGCGCCCTCCTTTCCCTCGGAATCGGCGTCCTCGGACGAGTAGAACGCGCCCTCCGGGGAGGTGAGGTCCCTTTCGAGATAACGGACCAGCTCATCCCCGGCCTGCCGATACTCCCGGTCGCCGGTGACCGCGTAGGCCTCCGACAGGGCCATCAGCATCAGTGCCTGGTCGTAGAGCATCTTCTCGAAGTGCGGAAGGTGCCAGCGATGGTCCGTGGAATATCGGTGGAATCCCCCGCCCAGATGGTCTCTCGTTCCCCCGCGTACGATGTTGTCCAGGGTCTTGATGGCCATTTCCAGGGCCTTGGGTTCCTTTCTCTCACGGTGATAACGGAGCAGGAAAAGCAGCTTGTGGGGGGACGGGAACTTCCGCTCCCCGTCGAACCCGCCGTATCGGGGCTCGAAGTCCTCGGACAAATGCTGCAAGGTCATGTCCAGTAGGCCGGGTACGTCCCCTTCCTCGGGGTCCCTCTCGAACGAATCCAGCATCTCCAGGACCTTGACCGTCACCTCCTTGATGTCCTCACGTCTCTCTTGCCAGGTGCGATGCACCGCCGGCAGCAGGTCGATCATTCCCGGCATGCCCTGGCGGGACCGCTTGGGGAGGTAGGTCCCGGCCCAGAAGGGGACCCGCTCCGGGGTCATCAGGATGGTCAATGGCCAACCGCCGCCCCCGGTCATCATCTGACAGACCTTCATGTAGAGGCTGTCCACCTCCGGCCGTTCTTCCCGGTCCACCTTGATGCTGACGAACCAGTCGTTCATCATCGCCGCGACCTCGGGGTCCTCGAAGCTCTCCTTCTCCATGACGTGGCACCAGTGGCAGGACGAGTAGCCGATGGAGAGGATGATCGGCCGGTCGAGCTCTCTAGCCTGTTCGAAAGCCTCCGCCCCCCAGGGGTACCAGTCCACCGGGTTGCGGGAGTGCTGCAGCAGATAGGGGCTTCGTTCCTTGGCTAGGCGGTTCTCGGGTCCGGCCATGAGTGGTGCTAACGAAGCTCCTCGGTAATCTACCTATTCCCGCTAGGTAAAATATTGGGTCACGATGATAGTATTATATGGCGGTCTTCCAATCTCCCTAGCCAGTATTTCCGGTCTTTGGGATGGGATGCGCCGGTGAACATTCGCAAATGGTTGGGTGGAGGGAGGGACAGCGCTAGCGTCAGCGAACGCCAGTCCCTGCGTTACGCCACCGTGTTCATCCTCCTTCTAGGCGCGGTATCCCTTTTCGCGGACATGTCCTATGAGGGTGCCAAGAGCATCAGCGGTTCCTACCTGAAGACCTTGGGCGCCACCGCGGCCACGGTCGCCCTGGTGTCCGGCTTCGGCGAGTTCATCGGTTACGGATGGAGGGTGGTCTCCGGCCACATCACCGACCGTACCGGCCGCTACTGGACCATCGTGGTCGTCGGTTACGCCATGAACCTGCTGGCCATACCGCTCCTGGCCTTCACCGGCGACTGGTACATGGTGGCCATCCTGATCGTCCTGGAACGCATGGGCAAGGCCATAAGGGCGCCGGCGCGCGACGCCATGCTCTCCCATGCCGCCATCAAGACCGGTCGGGGCTGGGCCTTCGGGGTTCAGGAGGCCTTGTCCTCCGTAGGGGCCATGATCGGGCCGGTCTCCATATTCCTGGTCTTCTGGGCCGGGGGGGATTATTCCATGGCCTTCCTGCTCATGGGCATCCCTGCCCTGATCACCTTGGCCGTCCTTTACTATACGTACACCAAGTATCCCAAGCCCCAGCTGATGGAGCCGGCCCGCCCGCAGGAGAAGGCCGTTCTCCCCCGGCGCTTCTGGTTGTACGCGCTTGCCGCCGCGTTCATGGCCGCCGGCTACATCGACTATCCGCTGGTAGCCTACCATATACAGAACCGAGCCCTGGGCGAGGAGATGGTCATACCCCTGCTCTACGCCCTGGCCATGGGTGCGGACGCCATCTCGGCCATGATCCTCGGCAAGCTCTTCGACCGCGGTGGCCCGAAGGTGCTGCTGCTGGTGATAGTCCCGGCGGCCTTCTTCCCGGTCCTGGCCTTCTCCGATTCCATGATCGTCATCGCCGCCGGTATGGGACTGTTCGGGCTGGGGATGGGTGCTCAGGAATCCATAATGCGCGCGGTGGTGGCCGACCTGGCCCCGGTGGGCCGGAGGGCCACGGCGTACGGTTATTACAACACGGTCTTCGGCATGTTCTGGTTCATCGGTTCATTGGCCTTGGGCATGCTCTACGACCTGTCGATACCGGTCATGGTGGCGATATCCGTAGGTCTGCAACTGGTCTCCGTCCCCCTGTTCCTGATGTTCCTAAGGGACAAAACGGTCTGAGAAAGGGTTTGGAAGGGGTTTGGGCGGCCAGGTGTGGCCTTGAACCCCTTGTTGCGTTTCTCCTCCTATTGGTCCGGCGGAGGTCAAGAACGACCGCAGGACGATATTATTATGAAATGCACATTTAAGTAAATTTCCCTGGAAAAAATGAAAAAGGGATTATGAAAGAGGTTTGATCGGGCAGCTCACCACTTCTCGAGCATTGGGAGCATGACCCGCTCGGCCAGGTTCTCCAGGGTCTCCACCCCGGTCACCTTCTGGGCGTAAGGGGTCAAGGAGGCGATGTCGTCACGCTGGATGTTGCTCAGGGTGAACTTCCGGCTGCCGGCCATCAGCTGCTTCAGCCCTTCGCCGAGGCGGTCCACAAAGTAGGTGTACTCGCCCACCGCGCCGTAGGGGATGTCCGTTCCCAGCTTCTTCTTCTTATAACGATGCTCGAGCTCCTGGGCGGCGATGAAGAAGGTCCTGGGGTCGCTGCCATAGGCGGCGGTGAAGCTGCTGGGCAGGGAGTTCGTTTCCGCCAGCTTCATGAAGTTGGCGCTCTTCATGACCGTCAGCAGGGGCGCGCGGGCCATGGCGATGGCCTTCACCAGCGGACCATCGCCGAGATTGCTCATGGCCATGGACTTGTATATCTGGGTCTCGTTGACGAAGCCTCCGGCCATGACCAGGTCCGGGATGAACTTGCCCTTCCTCTTCATGACCTGGGCGCACATCATCATCTGCGCCTGGAGGTGCACGGTAGGGGTGCTCATCTCGTTCATCATCGGTACCGGGGACATGCCGGTGCCGCCTCCCGCGCCGTCGAAGGTCAGCATATCGATCTTGGCCTCGGAAGCGGCCTTCATGGTGAACGCCACGACCTCCGGCCGGTAGGCGCCGGTCTTCAGGAAGACATACTTAGCGCCCTGGGACCTCAGTTTCTCCACGTCTTCGACGAAGGAAATGTGATTCGGGAATCCGACCCGGGAGTGCCTCTCGAAGCTCTTGAAGGCGCCGGCCTTGAAGGCTTCCTGAACATCCTTGTCCTCGGGGTCCGGGAGCACCAGGTAGCCGCGCTTCTTGAGCTCCAATGCGCGTTCCAAAGTGGTCAGGCGGACCTCGCCCCCGATGGCCTTGGCGCCCTGGCCCCATTTGCGTTCGATGATGTCCACCTCCAGCTTGCTGAGGGCGTACTCGTCGACGCCCCCGCGCTGGTCCTCGACGTTGGTCTGCACGGCGATGCCGCCGTACTTCCCGTCATAAAGCTCCTTGTAGGACCTGACCCTGAAGGCCAGGTCCGGCGAGCTGGTGACCTTGCCCTTGGTATAAACGGATTCGTGGTCCATTCCGCAGACGTTCTCGCCCACGGTCTGAATGACCCCGCTCATGGCCGCTCCCTTGGCCATGGCCTCCCAGTGACGCTTGGCGACGGCGGTGGAGCCGAGGCCGGCGATGACCAGCGGCACCTTCAGCTTGATCGGCTTCTTGGAGCGGGTGGCGACGGAGGTGGTTATGTCCACGTTCTCGAAGAAGGCCTTGTCCGGGGTCGGCTCGATGCCGTGCGCCCCGATAAGCTCGGCCATGATCTGGAAGTGGGACCAGTCCAGGTGGAACTCCTTGTTGGAGGCGGCGGTGCTCTTGCCGAAGTACTCCGGCAGGGGATATAGCACCTCCCGTCCCCGGAAGGCGGACTTGCCGACCTCGCAGAGGACGTTGCAGTCCTCCACGCATATGGGGCACATTCCGTTCACTGGGCTGATGTCTGGCACACGAGTCTTGGTTCCGGTGGTCGATCTGCTGTTCTCAATGGTGTTCAAGGTGATCTCACTCCCCTTGCTAACGCTTGACACGATGGCATATGATGTCCGTATATGAATGTTATCGGGGAAAATGTAGACAAATATGCATAGAATACTTAAATACAATAACTAAATGTCTAATTATTTAACCTGTCTGACCCCCAATCTTAGTCATTTGTCTATGAGCCCTTTTTCGAAACGTCCTTATCTGAATAGTACTTCTCCGGGAACAGGTGCGGGCATTGGCTCTGAATCTGATTTGGGTAGGGACCATCTGGGGTGCGGCGGTGGGAATAATACTGGCGGACATACTCTACTTCCTCACCTATTCCCTGGCCTCCTTCCTGCTCTTCATCCCCTGCGCGTTCGCCGGCTTTTGGCTGGCTAGGAGAGCTCTGCGCAAATGGGGCTCGGTGGAGAACTACCTCAAGGGCAGCAAATAGGCCAACATTTTTAATCAGTCCTTACAATATCCACGGCAGGAGAAGGGATTCCTTTGCCAGACATAAGGGATAGGGTGGAAGACGACCGTGGATTGTTGAAGAAGATCCAATTGGTCGTCCCGGGATTCCGTGGCTACAGGATCAGGGAGGACCTCAGGGACTCCGATCGCATGCTCAGGGCCGAGCTGGCCAAGAGGCTGGGGCTGCAGAGGTCCCAGCTGGAGGATGCAAGAAGGGCGCTGGTCCGGGAGAACCCCATGTCCAAGGCCCTGGAGGAGATGGGTGGGGTGGTCAATTCCATGAAGAGGGTGGAGGGCGAGATACTCCACGCCGAGGTGGGCTACTCCGGGATCGCCGCTGACATCAGGATGAAGGACGATGAGCTTAACCGGCTTTATGAGTACGATAACTCGATGATCGAGAGCCTGAACTTCATCGATGACGCGCTGATCAGGGTGCCGGAGATGGTGAGGTCCGGGAACGACGCCGGTCTGCGCGACGCGGTGGAGACCGTGAGGACCAGGGTGGACGGGCTGGAAAGCCGCTTCAAGCGCCGCAAGGCGGCCATAACTGGAACGGGGCTGTGATCATATGAGCTTGATCGGTGCTGAGACATTCAACTGGGAGGACGGGAACAAGCGGAACAACATCATGTACCGCATGCCCCGCAACATAAAGTTCAACGACAACATCGTGGTCCGGGAGGACGAGATCGCCGTGTTCTACCGGGACGGGAAGGCGCTTGCCTATCTGGACCGTCCTGACCGTTACGCTCTCACCTCTCTAAACGCGCCTATCATCGGCAAGGTCATCGAGGCTCTGTCGGGGGCAAGGCAACAGGCCGAGGTCGTCTACCTGCAGAAGCGGGCGTTCGACGGAAAGTATGGGAGCAAGCAACCTTACCAGTTCCGCGACGCCGAGTTCGGGATGGTCAACCTGCGCGTCTTCGGCGAGTTCCGTTACAAGGTAGGCGCTCCGGAGAACTTCGTCAACCAGTTCGTGGGGACCTTCAACTTCACCACCTCGGCCGAGGTCGAGGACCGCGTAAAGGAGCAGATGGTGGTGCTGATCTACAACGCCATCGGCGAGCTCAAGAACAAGGGCATGGGCGTGGCCGATCTGGCCAGTCAGCTCATGAACATCGAGCAGGTGGTGCTGGCCAAGGCCAAGGACCACTTCGAGCTGTACGGCGTGCTCATCGACAAGGTATCGGGAATGTACATCTCCCTGCCGGACGAGGTGCAGAAGGCGGTGGACATGCGGGCCTCCATGCAGATCCTGAACACCAACTACGCAACGTACCAGGCTGGACAGGCCATGCGCGAGGCCGCCTCCAATCCATCGGGAGGGGCCGCCGCGGCCGGTGTCGGCGTGGGTGCTGGTTTCGGTGCGGGATACATGATGGTGGACGCCATGAGGCAAGGAGGGACGGCCCCGCCCGCGGGTGCAGCGCCAGCTGCTCCAGCGGCAGCGGCCGCTCCGACGACGGCCTGTCCCAAGTGCGCCACTCCCAATCCGGTCGATGCCAAGTTCTGTCGGAACTGCGGCAACAAGATGCAGAACCACACCGTGAAGTGCGGCAAATGCGGCAATGAGGTGCCATCCGACTCCAAGTTCTGCCCTGAATGCGGCAACCAGCTGAAGGGCAGCAAGAGCTGCCCCAAGTGCGGCAAGGAGTCACCGATGAACGCCAAGTTCTGCCCGGAGTGTGGTACCAGCTTCTAAGGTGTTCCGATGGCCAGCATGAAGTGCACCAAATGCGGGGCTCCGGTGGAGTTCGACACCGGCGATAGGTTCGTCAAGTGCTCCTACTGCTCCTCGCAGATCTTCATCGATAGGTCCGGGGCCGGCTTCTATTACGCGCTCCCGTTCTCCGTCCAGGAGAACGACGCGGTCGGTATCTTCCGGCGCTGGGCCGGAGGCTCGACTAGGGCCAAGGACCTGGACAAGCTGGCCCAGATATCGTCGCTTAAAAAACAGTACTTCCCGGTATACCTGTTCAAGCGGGACGTCAACGGGATGGAGCAGGTGTACGTGGAACCGGCCGCCTCTACGACGTTACCGGGATTGCACAACCTCAAGGTCCCCGGCGGCGACCTGAAGGTGTTCGACGACAAGTTCAGCACCAACGGGGCGGAGCTGGTGAAGATCGATATTGAGATGGCCTCCTACCTGGGCAACCTTCCCGGGACGGCGAAGGAGCAGGCCCTGGTGTACTTCCCCATCTGGAGGTTGGATTACGTGTTCGAGCAGAGGAACTATGTGGTGGTCATCAGCGCCTCCTCGGGCGAAGTTTTCTCCGGAGAGTTCCCGCCGCGCAGCTCGGGAGCGTACCTCGCCGTGGCCGGCCTCGGCTTCGTGGCCTTCCTGGCGGAAGGGATGCTCGCGCTCTTCTCCCCGCTTCTGGCGGTAGGACTAATCGCCGTGACCATCGTGGGAGTGTTCGCCGCCTCCAATTTCGTCGCCAGGAGGATGTAGACATGTCCATCAGTGTCGGCCTCAATTGCCCGGCCTGCGGTGGGGCGATCCAGATCAGCGAAGGGGAGAACGTCCTGAACTGCAATTACTGCGGTTCTCTGCTATGGGCGGAAGGGGATGCCGGAGTGATGACCGTGGCCTTCCGCAACGCCCAGGGCCGGGACTCCGTGCTGAGGGCGACCGAGGAATGGTGGCGGAAAGGGTTCAAGGCCAGAGACCTGAGGACCAAGGGCAAGCTCCTGGAATGCTATCCCATCTATCTGCCTTTCTGGAGCACCACCACTCGAGTGGCCGGCTGGATCTGCGGTTACGAGGAAAGAAGACATACCGATCGCAACGGGAACACCCGCACGGAAAGAATTCCGAAGGAGGAGATGGTCCTTCACGATTATCGGTATACCAACATCGCTTGCGACCCCGGCGACCTGGGAATCAAGTTCCTGAGGAACGTGAGCGGGGAGGCCTCTTTCGCCGACTTCGAGAGCATACCCACGTTCGAGGTGACCACCAGCAAGGATGACATGGTGGAGATGTCCAAGCAGAACGCATTGGGCGATGCGAGAAGCGATGCCAACGTGCCGCATATAACCTTTGAGAAGGTAACGGCGATACCGAAGCAGATCAGCCAGATATTCTATCCCGTCTGGGTGGTACGATATTCCTACGGGGAGAGGATGTACATGGCCACCGTGGACGGGGTGACCGGGAAGGTATTGTCGGGAAGGGCGCCAGGGGACGCGCTCTACCAAAGCCTGGCCATGACCGGGGGCACCTCGGTCAGCGGGCTGATCGCCGCCGGCTCCATAGCCTTCGGCATCGGCTCGGGCGAAGGGAGCATCGCCATCATCGGCCTGGTGGTGGGGGCGGTCATCCTTGGGTTCACATACCGCTTCTTCCGGCACGGTTCGGAGATCATCGAGGGGGATTTCGATGACAAACGCTCCTCCGACCTGGGGAAGGAGCTCAGGAAAGGGCTGAAGTTCAACGTGGGAGGGTTCCGGATATGAAGGTCATTCAGGTCAAATGTCCCCGGTGCCAGCAGCCTATATACTCCAAGGTGAAGGACCGGGCGTTCTACTGCGGCCATTGCCGCACCATGCACATCCGCAACGGAGGGCCGAACGTGATAGAGTTCGACATCGGCGAGTTCAGCATGAACGCGCCGCCAGACCGCATGTACATGCCCTTCTGGAGGCTGTTCTCCACCTTCTCCATAAACCAGTCCAAGGTGGCCGGCGGAACCTTCCACAAGCTCAACCGGATGATGAAGGGGGACGCCAAGGGCGGCAACCTGTTCATCTACGTTCCGGCCTGGGAGACGGAGATCGGGGAGTTCAAGCACTGGTCCGTCGGCCTCACTGAAAATCAGCCGATGTACTCGCTGCGCCAGGACTTCAACAACGTGGAGAGGTGGCCCACCTCGGTCTCCAAGGAGGAGGCCATGCAGTTGGCCGACTTCGTCATAGTCACCATGGAAGCGGAGAGGCCTGGCACCCTGCAGTACCTGGATTACGGGCTGCAGGTGCACGACGCTCGTCTGGTCTACGTTCCGTTCGTACGAGGACCTTCGGGACTGGCCCCCGGGTTCTGAGCGTACAAAGGTTGAATATCAGTTGATGGATATTATCGCGCATGGCCGAGCTTCGCCTCAGCAAGGGGCTTATCGCCGCTATCGTCGCCATCGTAGCGGTGCTCATCGTGGTAATGATGGTCGCGCTGTCCTACAATAGTATGGTTACCAAGGACCAGAGCGTTCAGAAACAATGGGGAGACGTGGAGGCGGTGTACCAGCTCAAGATAGATCTGATCCCGACTATGTACAACGTCATGAACGCGACTATGAACTTTGAATACAATCTTTATGTGAACGTCACTAATGCTAGGAACATCTGGCAGAACTTTTCCGGAAATTCTGCTGACAAAATGAATGCCTCTGTTCAATTGGACATTGCATTCCTGGCCTTCGTGAACGCAGTGCATGAGGCATATCCAGACCTGAGTGCTGCACCTGTCGCTATCCAGACCTTTATGATCCAGTACGAATCAGTAACCAACCAGGTCTTTTCTCAACGTAAGTATTACAATGATGCAGTAGGGGAATACAACACCGCTATTCATAAAATCCCTGGCGTATTGTTCGCTGGTGCCTTTGGATTCGAGGAGGCCCTATACTACGATCAGGATAACCCAGCTTTCGATTGAGTAACCGACATTATACCTACCGAGGCTGGTATGAAAGGCGACAAGGAGACGATCATAAAGGTCGGCGTACTGCTGGCGGTAACAGTGGTCGTTGTCTTGATACTCAGCCTCGTAATCATACCATTCTTTTTCCCACCCGAGGACCCTCGGTTTAAAGGCATCCCAGATCTGGACGGATATGTTACGGATAATGAGTTCGTACTATCCGCGTACGATTATTCCATCGTAAACGACAATTGCCTCTATGTTGACGAACAAACGACCTGCGAGATGGCCGTCCTTGTCGTCAATGACACAGGGGAGCGGGACACTAACGATTTCGCTCTACGAACCTTTCAAAAGAACGGTATCGGCAAGGAAGGGAAGGACAATGGAGTCCTCATCCTACTGGTGCTAAGTACAGAGGAGTGGAAGGTGGAGGTCGGTTATGGGCTGACGGGTGTCCTGACCACGGCCTATATAAGTGAGATAATGAGGAACAACGTCACCCCTTATCTGGATGAGGGTGAGTACGGTTACGCATTGATAGAGGTGACATACCAGCTGGGTCTGAAGATAATCGAAGATTACCAGGAGCCGGAATCGGGCGATCCCGCGTTCCCCGTGGGCGGCATTCCGCTGACCACAACACAATGGACAATCATTATCATCGTCCTGATTGCCCTTACCGCAGTAACCAAGGGGCGGATATGGTTGCTGCTCTTCTTCATCCTCACCCTGGGGCGCGGGGGCGGTGGTTTCGGCGGCGGTCGTTCGGGAGGCGGAGGTGGGAGGGGGGGATTCTAGTTCGCCAGAAACTTAATGGGAATATCCTACCTTTTCAACAACCTTTAACTAATCTCTTATTAATCAGCCAAAAAGTCAGGTGCATAGATGTCCGCAAGGTCCAGTGAGGTAGAGGCGAAGTGGCAGGAACGTTGGTACGCTGCGCGCATCAACGAGGTCGAGAACGACGGCCGGCCCAAGTTCATGTTGATCTTCGCTTACCCCGGGGTGACCGGATATCTGCACGTCGGGCACATGCGCGGCTTCACCTACGTGGACGCCATCGCCCGCTTCAAGCGCCTGGAAGGCTACAACGTGATGTTCCCGGTCGGCACTCACGCCACCGGCAACGGCGCGATAAGCCTGGCGGCACGCATCGCCCGCGGGGACCAGAAGACCATCGACTACCTCTGTGGGAACACTTGTCCGGTCGACATGCTCGATTCACTGAAGGACCCCGTGAAAGTGGTGGAGTTCTTCAACGAGGTCTACGTCAACCAGTACTGGAAGCGATTCGGCTTCATGTGCGACTGGAGGCGCTTCACCTCCACGGTGCGTCCGGACTACCAGATGTTCATACAGTGGCAGTTCCGCAAGTTGATGCAGAAGGGGCTGCTCATCCAGAAACCCTATTACGCGCCAGCATGCGTGGTCCACGGCCCGGTGGCCATCGACGCCTCCGAAACGGACATCCAGTGCGGCGGTTCGGCCGAAACGGTGGAATACACCCTGCTCAAGTTCAAGTGTGGCGACATGTACCTGGTGGCCGCCACCCTGAGGCCGGAGACGGTATTCGGGCAGACCAACTTCTGGGTGAACCCCAACGCCGATTATGTCAAGGTCAAGGTCGGAGAGGAGATCTGGGTGGTCAGCGAGGACGCCTATTTCAAGCTCGGCTACCAGATGGATGGCATCCAGAGGATCTCATCGATCAAAGGCTCCGAGCTCATCGGGCTCAAGTGCGTGGCGCCCATGGTGCGCCGGGAGATCCTCACGCTACCGGCGGACTTCGTCGATCCAGGCGTGGGAACCGGTCTGGTCACCTCCGTCCCGTCCGACTCCCCGGACGACTGGATATCCCTGAGGGCGGTACAGCAGGACGACGGCCTTCTGGACCGTTTCGGTCTGGACAAGGCGGCGGTGAGGGCGATAGGGCCGATAGCCATCATTGAGATGAAGGGCTGGTCCGACCTTCCTGCGGTCGAGGTGACGGAGAAGATGGGCATAACCGCTCCCGGCGATCCCAAACTGGAGGAGGCCAAGAAGCTGGTGTACAAGGACGGTTTCCACACCGGCAAGATGAACTCCACCGCCGGGGACTACGCCGGACTTCCGGTGATGGAGGCCAAGGAGCGCATGAAGCAGGCCATGATCGCCTCCGGCGAGGCGGCCGTGATGTACGACCTATCGGAGAACGTCACCTGCCGCTGCGGGGAACGCGTGGTCATAAAGAAGGTCGATGACCAGTGGTTCATCGATTACGCCAACGCGGAAGCGACCGCCGCCTCCAAGGAGCAGGCCAAGAACATGGAGATATTTCCCATCGAGTATTACCAGAACATCCACGGCGTTCTTGACTGGTTCCGGGAACGGGCCTGCGTCCGTCAAGGGAACTGGATCGGCACCAAGTTCCCCTTCGACGAGAAATGGATCATCGAGGCCATATCCGATTCCACGCTCTACCCGATCTACTATACCATATCCAAGTTCGCCAATGACGGTTCGATCAAGGCCGAGCAGATGACCGAGGAGTTCTTCGACCATGTCATCCTGGACAAGGGTGAGGTGGGCGCTGTCTCCGCCTCCACCGGGATCGGTCCGGGCATGCTTAAAAAGATCCGGGACGACGTGCATTACTGGTACCCTCTGGACCTTAACCTGGGCGGCAAGGAACATCTCACCGTGCACTTCCCGGCCTTCCTGATGAACCACGTGGCGCTTCTGCCCAGGGAAATGTGGCCCCGGGGGATCTTCGTCAACTGGTGGGTGATGGGAAAGGGAGGAAAGATCTCCAAGTCCAAGGGCGGCGCCCAGCCTATCCCGGGCGCGGCGGAGGAGTTCGGGGTGGATGCCCTACGTCTCTATTACGCGCACATCGCCTCGCCCTTCGCGGATGTCGACTGGGATAACGAGGCCGTGGAGGGATACACCGCCCGCACCGAGAAGATGGAACGGACGCTACTTGACCTCATGTCCCTGGACGGGCCGCAGAGCGATGTCGACGGCTGGATGATATCCCGCATGGCCTCTCGCGTTCAGCGGGTCAGGGAAATGATGCGCACCTACGACCTGCGCTCCATGGCCAACGAGGTCTACTTCGAAGCGTTCAACGACCTGCGCTGGTACCAGAGAAGGGGAGGCTGTCACGCCCCCACCATCAAGCGGGTTCTGGACCTGCTGATCCCGCTGATGATGCCCATCACCCCGCACACCGCCGAGGAGCTGTGGGAGACATCCGGTCATAAGGACCTGGTGTCCGCTTCACTGCTCCCCAAGATCGAGGAAGGGGAGATCGACGTCTCCAAGGAACGGGCCGAGGACTACCTGCGGGCGATGATGGACGACGCCAACGAGATCCTCAAGGTCACTGGCATTAAGCCGACCCGGATGACGCTGTTCACCACCGCCCCCTGGAAGCGCGAGGTCGTTTCCATGGCCGCGGAACTTCATGAGAAGGCCGAGCTCAAGGTGCCCACCCTCACCAAGATGGCCATGGCCCAGGAGTCCGTTCGGGTCAAAGGAAAGGAGGCCTCCGACTTCGCCAGGAAGACCGCCGAGGACCTCATGAAGAGGTCGCCCGCGGAGGCCAGGAAGATGGCGCAACGGTTCGATGAGCTTTCGTTCCTATCAGCGAGCAGGGAGTTCCTGGAAAAGGAGTACTGCTGCGCGGTGGCGGTTCACGAGGCGGGAGAGCCCGGTATCCCGGACCCGCAGAACAAGGCCAGGCAAGCGGCGCCATGGCGCCCGGCCATCCTGGTGGAGTGATCAGTCGCCCCAGCGCTTGAACAGCTGATGCGGCTGGCCCAGTTGGTCCAGTATCTTGCCGACCAGGAAATTGACCAGGTCCTCCACCGTCTGTGGTCTGGGATAAAACCCGGGGCTGGCCGGCAGTATGGTCGCCCCGTCCTCCGCCAGGCGCAGTGAGTTCCTGAGCATGATGGCGCTCTGCGGTGTTTCCCTGGGGACCACCACGAGCTTGCGGCGCTCCTTCATGCACACCGCCGCCGCCCTGGTGACCAGATTGTCGGCTATGCCGGTGGCGATCTTGGCCAGAGTGGACTCGGAGCACGGGCAGATGACCATAGCATCGAAACGATGGCTGCCCGAGGCGACCGGGGCGAACAGCTCATCCTCGTGATACACGTCGTCGGCCATCTGGAGCACCTGCTCCACGGTGTAATCGGTCTCCGCCTCCAGGATCCGTTTCGCCGTCTCGGTGATGATGAGCGCCTTCTCGCCTTCCAACTCCTCGAGCAACCGTATACCGTACACAATGCCCGAGGCCCCGGTGATAGCCACTACGGTCTTCACGCTCCCAATTAAGCACTGACGCGTATTTCAAATCTTACGCCCGGCATCCCGAAACGTTCTTCAATATCGGCGATGATAGCGATGAAAGCCAAATGAGAGATTGGCTCGGTCCCGCCTCGCCCTCTCTCTGGTACGGGCACCAGAAGGGCTTTGGAGGACAAGAATCCTTATATATGGGTACCATATTAGTGGCCGAACATACCATTTGGTCTAGTCTATATCTGAAGTTCATTGAGGTTGGTTAAGATGGTTACGGTCTATGATGTGCCCTCCGAGAAGCTGATCGCAAACGTGGCCCAGAAGTTGAAGGACTCTGGGGCGGTGAACCCTCCTGAGTGGGCGGAGTTCGCCAAGACCGGCGTTCACACGGAGAAGGCGCCGATCCAAGCCGACTGGTGGTACACCAGGGCGGCCTCTGTGCTGAGAAAGGTCTATGTCAAGGGGCCTATCGGAACGTCCAAGCTGGCCGCGGAGTACGGCGGCTTCAACGACCGCGGGTCCAAGCCGAACAAGGCCGTCAAGGGAAGCCGCTCCATAGTCAGGAGGTCCCTGATGCAGCTGGAGTCGGCCGGTCTGGTCGCCAAGAACAAGAACAACGGCCGTGTGGTCACCCCTAAGGGCCAGGCCCTTCTGGACAACGCGGCCAAGGAAGTCAGCGACTCCAACTGAACGAGGTGATGTCCGTGGACGATGCTGAACTCATGGAACTGCGCCGGCGGAAGATGGCCGAGATGCAGCGCCAGGGGGAGCAGCAGGCCATGATGGAACAACAGGCCCAGGCCATGGAGGCCCAGCGGCAGGCGATCCTTCGTCAGCTCCTGACCCCCGAGGCCAGGGACCGGCTGGCCAACGTCCGCATGGCCTATCCGGACATAGCCCGCTCCGTCGAGGACCAGCTCATCAGGCTGGCCCAGAACGGGCAGATAAACTCGCAGATAGACGAGCCTACCCTGAAGCAGATACTCAGGAAGGTCTCCCCTCAGAAGAGGGAAATTAACATTGAGAGGAAGTAATATGGCACGCAACAAGCCCGCCGCCATGAAGGCGCGATTGATGAAGAAGCTGAAGCAGAACCGCCGGGTGCCGGCATGGGTCATGATGAGGACCGACCGCGCCTTCCTGCGCCACCCCATGAGAAGGAACTGGCGCCACAGCAAGCTGAAGGAGTGAGCTAGATGGCCGAGAACGAGTCCGTTTACATAATTCCGCTTATCAAGACCAAGACCGTGCCGACCACCGAGCGCTCCAACCGTGCCATAAAGGAGATCCGCGCCTACGTCGCCCGCCACATGAAGGCCGAGGAGGACAGCGTTTGGATCGACCCGAAGGTAAACGAGGCCATATGGGCCCGCGGCGTCACCGCCCCTCCGAGCAAGGTGCGGGTCAAGGCCGTCCGTTTCGAGGACGGACTGGTCGAGGTCTCCCTTCCCACCGAGTGAGCGCTAGGACATGTTGCGGGTCTCTAACTACAACGGCGTGGAGTTCATCGGCGTATATGCCGTAGCGAACGAAGCCATGGCGCTTCTGCCCAACGACTCCGATGACCGTTTCCAGGACGATATCTCCGCCGCCCTGGAAGTTAGGTGTCAGAAAGGGACCATAGCCAGTACGAACCTCATCGGCTCGCTGGTGGCCATGAACTCCTATGGTGCGGCCGTCAACAGCTTCGCCACCGATACGGAGATAACTGTTTTTTCCAAGCTCAGCGTGGCCAGGCTGGACGATCGACTGAACGCCTGCGGCAACAACATCCTGGTCAACGACAAGGGATGCCTGGTCAACCCGGAGATGGAAGACCGGAGCCTGCATGCCCTCGAAGAGGTGTTCAACGTTGAGGTGGTCCGCGGCACCGTGGCCGGGCAGAACACCGTCGGTTCGGTGTGCAAGGTCACCAACAAGGGGCTGATATGCCACCCCGCCTCGTCCGCTTCCGATCTGAAGATGCTCAAGGACCTCTTCAAGGTCGAGCCAAAGATAACCACCTTGAACTACGGTTCCCCGTACGTCGGCGCGAGCATCGTGGCCAACAGCAAGGGCGGCGTAGTGGGTTCCAGAAGCACCCCGATAGAACAGGGCCGGGTCGAAGAGGCCCTGGACATAATCAGCTGATCATTGCGAGAAGACCCAGTATTCCGTCTCTTCCGGCAGGTCCTCGGCCTCGAACTCCACCTCGTTGCCGACACGGACGATCTTTTCCTCGGGCAGGTCCTTGAGGAAACCATCGGCGTTCTGGATGGACATGGAAAGCCCGCCCACGCGGAAGTGCATGGGTATGGCTACCTTGGGCCCGATCATCTGGACCAGTCTTTGTGCCTGGGCCCCATCGATGGTGAAGACCCCGCCCACTGGCACGAAAAGCACGTCCACCTCTCCCAGCTCCTCTACCTGCGCTTCGGACAGCATATGGCCCAGGTCCCCCAGGTGGCAGAACCGCACGCCGTCCAGGGTCAAATGGAAGATGTTCATCCTTCCCCGCTTCTCCCCACCGACATCATCGTGGAAACCGGTGATGCCCCGGATGGCCACACCCTTGATGTTCTTCGGGGCAACGTCCTTCACCACTACGTAATCGCCCTTGATCACCCGCACCGCATTGTGATCGAAATGGTCGTGGCTGATGGTGACCACGTCGGCCCGGAGCGAGGGCGGCTTGACCCCGATGGAACGGCCATCATGCGGGTCCATGACCACAGTGGCCTGAGCGTTGATCTCAAAGCAGGAATGCATGTGCCAGACAAGCCTCATATGCTCACCTAGTCCTCGGATTCGAACTCGGCGCCGCAGGCGGGGCACCCGTCCGAGGTTTCCTCCACCTTCTCATGGCACTTCGGACATATGTATACCTCGTTCTCCTTCTTCCTGCGTAGAGAAGGATACACCACGGCCGCCCCGAAAATGATCATGAAGGAGCTCACCGCACCGCCACCGAGCCCGGTCACGATGTCCAGAGCTCCAATGGCCGTCATCGTCAGTACCACAAGATAAGCTACAGACCCCAGGGCGAGCGCCGCGATCGCGGCCTTTCCCCAGGGACCGGTTCGGGGCAGGACCGGCATCGGCGTCAGCCTCTCCCTCGGCCTTTCTACCTCGACGAGCTTCAGTTTGATGGTCTCGTGGGAATCGTTGGTGGAGATGGCCACCTCCCCCTCGGCTTCCCTAGCGCTATCTGTTGGGGGCAGTTCCTCCTGAGGAGGTTGGACGACCTCCACGGTCACTTCCCTGGCCGGAACGCTCTCTATCGCAGGTTCGGTAGCTGCAGAAGGTTCGGGACTCTTTTCCGTCTTCTCCACGACGATAGGTTCCTCGACATGAAGCTGAACCTCCTCCTTATTTGATGGCTCAGGGGGGGATTCCACCTCGGGCAACGGTTTTTCGATGATCTCGATAACCGGTTCCTCGACCACCTTTTTCTCAGTTGGTTCCAGCGGCCGTTCCGGCTCCGAGATCTGAGGTTCTGCCGGCTTCGTGCTGATCTCCGGCTCCTTCCCCGTCTCCTTTAAAATGTCGGCGATGGTGGTACCCATCCCCTCGGGGGGCTTTACCTCGGGCTCCCTTTCCACCAGAGGGACGGAGCTGGCCTCCTTGATCCTGAGCTTGTCCTGAACGGGCGGGTGGTGAGGCTTTTCTTCCCTGGTCTCACGGGCCTTTTCTCTGACCGGGGGCGCGTCCAGCTCCCGGAGGACCTTTCCTATGTTGCCGGCCTCCCTTATCTCCATGTTCCTGGCGACCGGGGCGTCCTTTCGGATTATGGTGGCCTCGATGCGCTTGGAGGTGCGGTCGTCCAATGGCCTGCGCAGCTCCATCTTGTTCAACGATTCGAGGTCCTTGATGTGCTGCTGCCAATCGTCGGAAGGTCCCAGGTTCTGTCCGCAGAAGTCGCACTGGGTAGCGCCTGGCTTGTTGCGCAGGCCGCACTTCGGGCACTCCTTGAAACCGGTCTTCCGCTCCATTTCAGCGACCTATACCAGAATCCCCCATTATACCTTTTTTCCTCACGGCGTATAAAAAATGTCTGCAAAGGGCTCTTATTCAATAGTCGTGGCATTATTTTTATATATAAGTATACTGGATTGATAACCAGATGAAGGTCCTCATCCTGAGCGTCGATCGCGACGACGATTTCGGCAAGAAGGCTGGTCTGAACAGTCCGTTCATAGGTCGCGAGGAGAACGCCAACGCCGTGATGGCCTTGGGTCTGAAGGACGCTGAGGATAGCGATGTCAACACCGTCATGGCCGCCTTGAGCATGTACGACGAGATGCTGAAGAAGGGCGAGGACGTGGAGATCGCTACCATCTGTGGCGATGTCAAGGTCGGGTATGAATCGGACCTGGTGCTAACCACCCAGCTGGAGAACGTCCTGGAGCTGGTCAAGCCGGACCGGGTGATCCTGGTCAGCGACGGGGCGGAGGACGAGTTCATCTATCCTATGGTCTTCTCCCGGGTGAAGGTTGATTCCGTTCGCAGGGTCTGGGTCAAGCAGGCTCCGACCGTAGAGGGTACATACTACATCATCACCAAGATGATGGCCGATGATAAGATGAGGAAGCGGATATTCACCCCGCTGGGACTGGTCCTCACCGTTCTCGGATTTTTCAATATCCTTCCGCAGCTCATCAAGCTCATAGCGCAGGAGGCGAGCATCGAGACCGTTGCCATCATGGGCTGGGGCATGATCGCCCTGGTACTAGGTCTGTACATGATCTTCTTCGCCTATCGCGTCGCCGAGCGGGTGGACCAATCCATCAAGAACACCGGGACCGCGATCAGGAACGGCAGTCAGTTGATACCCTTCGTGATCGTCTCGGCCCTGTTGTTCTTGGCAGGCATTATTTTCGCGGTCGATTTCGCCACGACCACCAAGGAGGCAGGCTACTTCATTCAATCCTTCGGGGTGCTCAGTATCCTGCTATGGATGTGGACCTTCTCGCTCCTTTCGTACCAGATGGGGAAGATGGTGAACCATTATCTCACCTTCAACAAGCTTTACGTCACAAGCCTGGTGGTGAGCGTCAGCCTGTTCGCCATCGCCTTCATTCTGCAGGCGGCCTTTGACCTCATCGCCCTGGTCTTCGATTATCCGCATCCCGGCGAGCAGTACATAGTGTTCATGGTGGTGATCGGGTTCCTGCTGGCAGGTTTCAGCGGACTGATCAACATGAACATGAGGAGCTTCACCCGTATGTCGAAGCAGGCGCAGGAAGCTGAGCCTGAGCCGCAGAACTATCCTGAGGCATGAGATGGAGTGGGCTGAGTGGGGGCCGATCTACCTCGAGATCATGGACGACCTGGGATTCGACATTCGAGCAGATATGAAATCCGCAGAAATTCTTTCGAAGCTAGTATTATCGAAACGAATTCCGGATTATAGTACGATTGTCGAAAAGTTAGGTCAACGCGTGTCGATAGCCGGAGCTGCCGCATCGTTGGAGGACGATGTTAGCACATTGTCAAAGGGGGAAACGGTGATCTCGGCCGGTTCGGCGACGGCCCGGCTGATAGGTATGGGGATCGTGCCCGATGTGATCGTGACCGATCTGGATGGGGATGTCTCCTCCGAGATCGAGGCCATCGGGAAAGGTGCATTGGCCTTCATCCATGCCCATGGGGACAACATTACCAAGATCGAAGGGGTGGTGCCCATTTTGGATGGACCTTTCGTACCTACCGTCCAGTGTAAACCTTTCGGGAACGTTTACAATTTCGGAGGATTCACCGACGGCGATCGAGCGTTGATAATGGCCTCACATTTCGGCGTCCGAAGCATAAGGACCATCGGTTGGGACCTGGACCGACCTTATCCGAAGGAGGGGAGCGACCCTTCCATGAAAAGGAGAAAATTACTCTGGGCGAAGGAAATCCTTTCGCGATGCATCGACAGGACGTGAGCGAGGTCGAATCCTTCGATTTGTCCCTTCATTTGAAGAGATAACGCCCTCTAGCATATTGTCCAAGGATAAGGCATTAAATTTGTCATAATGCCAAAAATGTTGGATAAATGTTGGACGATTAAAGGTCTTTTTCTGATGATAATAGGACCTATATTTCGTACTGCTGGATAGTAATTTCGTACGCGGATAATCGACAAAGGTATATATAGCAACAAATTGTTTAAAGAAGTCAATCTCCCAACCATTATTGGGGTGGGAGGAAGGAGGATTGAGAATGGAAGGACAAGGAGACATGCCTCTTCCGGAAGAGAAAGGTTCGGCCAAAAAGGGCATGAACAAGATATTGGTGATCGCTGTGGTCGCCATAATTGTCATTGCCGGTATCGCCGCCGCCTTTTTGTTCATGGGAGGAGATGAAAATGAGTCTCCCCTTGCCGTCGTATCTGCAAGTAGCACTGTAATCACTGCTGGTGAAACCGTCACCTTCAATGCTTCTGCGTCCTCGGACCCGGAAGACAGCGCTCTTACATATGCATGGCAGTTTGGGGATGGAAGCTATGACAACACTACTGGTGCCGTAGTGAGCCACGCGTACACATATCCTGGCCGCTACATGGTGCTTCTGACCGTTGAGGACGCTGATGGCGCCTCCGGCAACAACCTGGCGAGCATAATGAAGATCGAGGTTCTCAACCCTGAGGTTGAAGGCGCCCCGACCAACGACACCGCGCCCTATGCCTTAGTGGCCGTCGACAGCGACCAGATTCTCTCTGGCGCCACCGTTCTGTTCAACGCCAACTCTTCGTTCGGTTACGATATCGACGGAGCCGCAAGCGAGGCTGGCGGACTCGTCAAGAGCCTGGCCTGGAACTTCGGTGACGGATCTGCCGTGGTCAGCGGTAACTACTCCGCGGCTGCCCTGCAGTCCCACGCCTATACCGGAACCAACGTCATCTACAACTGCTATGTGACCATCACCAGCGACCACGACGCTACCCAGAGGTATTACTACTCCATACTTGTCGGTAAGACCTCCACTGGCGCCAAGAACCCCGACCGGTTCATCATGGCCACCATCGGTGAGCCTGAGTACGTAGACCCCGCTGTGGACTACGAGACCGCCGGTGGAGAGGTGCTCCAGAACGTCTACGAGACCCTGGTCTTCTACGACGGCGAGAGCGCTTCCGATCTGATTCCCGTCCTGGCCACTGAGGTCCCGACCATCGCTAACGGCGGAATATCCGCTGACGGTATGACCTACAACTTCACCCTGAGGCAGGGTGTGACCTTCCACGATGGAACCCCCATGACCTCCGAGGATGTGTTCTACTCCTTCGGCAGGCTGCTCATCATCAACGATGGATGGGGCCCCGCCTGGATGGTAGGACAGGTTCTGATCGACGACTACTACACCAAGGCCGAGACCGAGATCACCTGGAACGATGTGCGCGCTGCAGTTTGGGCAAAGGACACCTACGCTGTCCAGTTCAACCTGACCTTCGCCTACCCGGCATTCATCTACGTGCTGGCCTTCAACGCCTGCTCCATAGTCTCCAAGGACTATGTTGAAGCTCATGGCGGAGTCGTGGCCAATACTCACAACGACCACATGGACCGCAACACCTGCGGAACCGGGCCGTACCAGATGACCCAGTGGGTACCGAACTCTCACATCCTGATGACCAGGAACGACAACTACTGGCGCGAGCCGGCTGCGTTGAAGTACGTGATCATCAAGAAGGTCCAGGACGTCGGTACCAGGATCCTCATGCTGAAGTCCGGCGATGCCGACTCTATCTACCTGCCTAGGGACCACAAGGGAGATGTCTCTTCCCTGAGCACGGTCAGGATAGTCGAGGGTAAGCCCACCTTCAACATGGACTTCCTTGGTCTGAACCAGAACATCAAGAACCCGGCCGATGTCGGTAACGTTCCGGCGGACTTCTTCGCCGACAAGAACGTCAGGATGGCCTTCGCCAGCGCTTTCAATTACAGTCTGTACATTGAGAGCGTGTTCCTGAGCGCAGCCCAGCAGCCCAACGGTGTAATACCCGCCGGCATGTTCGCCTACGACAGCAGCATCGGTAAGTACCAGTTCGACCTGGAAGCGGCCGCGAATTACCTGAAGGCAGCCCCGAACCCGGCTCAGCCTGGCAAGAGCTACGCTGATACCGGATTCACGATGACGTTGTTCTACAACGCCGGTAACCTGCCGAGGGAAACCGCATGCCAGCTGCTGAAGGCCGGTATGATGGAGCTGAAGACCAAGGGTCTGATCAACGGAACGATCACCATGGATGTCATGGGCCTGGACTGGCCGGCATACCTGGCCAAGGTGCAGGGCAAGGAGCTTCCTGCGTTCTTCCTTGGCTGGGCCCCGGACTACGCTGACCCTGACAACTATGTCAACCCGTTCCTGCACTCGTCCGGAACCTACGCAAAGAGGTGCGCGATAGACAACGCCACCATCACTGCCTGGATCGAGGAAGCCGCGCAGGAACTGAACGAGACCGCCAGGATCGCCCTGTACAAGGACATTTCCGAAGCTGTGTATGAGAACTGCTACTACATCTGGACCGCCCAAGCGACCAACTTCCATGTTGAGCGCACCTGGGTGACTGGGTACTACTTCAACCCGATGTACTCTGGCTTCTACTACTACGCGTTCGGAAAGACGGCCTAAAGGGAGCTCCGCTCCCCTTTTTATTTCTTTTATTTTTTCCAAAACACCCTTTAAAAAGCTTTAATAGTAAAATGTGAAAAGTGTGAAACGATAAGATGGGAGTTCAGTCTTCAATTCACATCCAAGAACAATGAGCGTGAGTAAAAATGAGAATGGCATCCTACATCGCAAAACGCCTGTTGCTATTAATTCCAGTTCTTCTCGGCGTATCCATATTGGTATTCACGCTGACCAGGTTCGCTGGAGATCCAGCTGCGGCATACGCTACGGAGAAGACCACCGACGCACAACTGGAATTGATCAGGGAGAAGTTCCATCTTAATGAACCGATCATCAACCAATACTGGTATTGGCTGGACGGCGTCGTTCACGGGGACTGGGGGTATTCCCGTTCAGCGAGATTGCCGGTCACGGATGCCATAACGCAATTTTTCCCAGCGACATTTGAATTGACATTGATCAGTATGGTCATAGCAGTGGTCATAGGTGTCGCGCTGGGGACATTATCAGCGGTCAAAAGAGATAACCCGGTGGACCATAGCACAAGGATAATGGCCTTGAGCGGCGTGTCATTGCCGATATTCTGGCTGGCGCTGATGCTTCAATACATCTTCTATTATGCGATCCCCATCTTACCTGCGACCGGGCAGTATAGTGATAAATATATCCTAACCGGGGTGCCAGACTATACAGGGTTCCTTCTGGTCGACTCCCTATTGGCCGGCAATCTGCCTCTCTTCGGGGATGCTATAATGCACATAATATTGCCGGCGATCACATTATCGTTCGGTACCATTGCGATCATAACCAGGATCATGCGCTCTTCCATGCTGGAAGTGCTCAACCAGGACTTCGTAAAGACCGCCCGGGCGAAAGGATTGAGCGAAAGGGTGGTCATCAAGAAGCACGCCAGGAGGAACGCGCTCATACCCACCACCACCGTGGTAGGGCTGTCTTTCGGAGGTCTGCTGGGAGGTGCGGTGCTAACCGAATCCATCTTCAGTTGGCCCGGGCTTGGCAGATGGTCCTCCACTGCCATCCTAAGCAACGACTGGGCGTCCATACTGGGGTTCGTGCTGCTCGTTTCGATCATATATGTCTTCGTCAACCTGATCGTCGACCTGATGTACGCCTACCTAGATCCGAGAGTGAGGTTGGAATAAGATGTTCGAGCGTAAAGACAAGAAAAAACAGAACAGCCAGAAGGCCGGCGCGGACGTTCCAACCTCTTCTGCGGCAACTGTTAAGAAAAACAAGGGTAAAAAGAACGGCAAGAAGGGTTCCTCGAACGCCAAGCCTAGCATGCCCAGGCTCTTCTTGAAGAACATAAGCAACACCTTAAAACCGACCCTGCGGGAAACAAAAAAATCCGTCCGGGCCATGCTCAAGAGCCCACTGGCGGTCATCGGTATCGTACTGATAGCGTTCGTATTGTTCTTGGCGCTCGCCGCACCTATGTTGGCACCGCCTGAGTTTCCCGAGGATCCTTTGTACATCCCTCGAGATTTCGAGACCCCCAAGCCCCCGGGAGCTGAAGGGCACCTGCTGGGGACGGGTCTGCAGGGGGCAGACATCTACTATGGCGTGATCTGGGGAGCCAGGACGTCCATCGAGATCTCGTTATTCGTGGTCCTGACCGCCGCCATCATAGGCATAGTCCTAGGTGCCATCTCCGGCTACTATGGTGGACGGATCGACGACCTCATCATGAGGGTGACCGACATATTCCTGTCCATCCCCTCCCTGATATTGGCGATGGCCGTGGCAGCTGTCCTATCTAGGAGTCTGGAGAACATCATGTTCGCCCTCATCCTGGTCTGGTGGCCTCCTTATACAAGGCTGATCAGAGGACAGGTCCTCTCCGTTCGTGAGAACACGTATGTGGAGGCGGCCCGGGCAATAGGCTGCAAGAACAAGCGCATACTCTTCAAGCACATCGTGCCCAACTCCCTGGCCCCCATGCTGGTGAGCATAACCATGGACATCGGAGCGGTGGTGCTCGTCGCCGCCGGACTATCTTACCTGGGATTCGGCGCGTCCTCCGGGACCGCGGAATGGGGGAAGATGGTATCCGACGGACAGCAGTTCTTCCTTAGCACCGTGTATTATGATGGACAAGCGTACACACCCTATTGGATGGTGACGTTCCCAGGTCTGATGATATTCATCTTCGTTATGGGCTTCAACCTCCTCGGGGACGCACTGAGGGATCTACTGGACCCAAGACTACGCAGGTGATTCCCATGGATGACCAAAAGCCCATAATCGAGATAAAGGACCTTTACGTAAATTTCTACACCCAGGCCGGAGTGGTCAAGGCAATCGACGGCGTCAGCTTCAACATCAAGAGGGGAGAGAACTTCGGCTTGGTGGGGGAGACCGGATGCGGCAAGAGCGTCACGGCCAATACGATATTGAGATTGATACCCACTCCGCCGGGGAAGATCGAACGCGGCAACATCGTGTTCCATCCCTCGGACATCGATGAGTTCATCGAGAGGTCCGAGAAGAAGATCGAGGAGATATTGAAGACCCCGGGCAAAGGCGAGGCCGACCCCGAGGTGGCCAAGCTGCGCAAGGAGATCGCCCGGGTGGCCAACGGCTATGACCTTTTACGCGTGGACAAGAAGTTCATGCAGAGGATCCGCGGGAATTACATCTCCATGATCTTCCAGGAGCCCATGTCCGCCCTGAACCCGGTGTTCAATCATGGGGACCAGATCTCGGAGATCGTCCTGATACACGAGAAGAAGGCACTGGCCCAGAACGTGGTGAACAAGATGAAGGAGCGGGAGAAGTCGCTCGTCTCCTATCACCGGGTGAAGAAGGTCCCGGGCGAGAAGGGAAGTTACCGCTGCTCGAACTGCGGGGCCACCTACGCCGAGGACCAGCCCTCCTGCGCCCAATGCGGCGGCAGCTTCAAGGACCATCCCTTCCGGCCCCTCGAGCTGGTAAAGGTCCGGAGCACCCTCCGGAGGTATGAGGACGTCCAGAAGAATCCGGAGTCCCGCAAATACCGCATAATGGCCAGGATACCGATCGCCAAGCGCTACATGAGGCCGATGAAGAAGGAGGCACTGGAGAAGGCGGAGAGGATGCTTCGGCTGGTGCGGATACCTGACCCGGACAACGTGCTCAAGTCATACCCGCACGAGCTGAGCGGGGGTATGCAGCAGAGGGTCATGATCGCCATCGCTCTGGCCTGTAAGCCTAAGCTCCTCATAGCTGACGAACCGACCACCGCCCTGGACGTGACCATCCAGGCCCAGATCCTCAAGCTGATGAAGGAGCTGCAGCAGGAGACCGGGACGTCCATATTGCTGATCACCCACAACCTGGGCGTGGTCGCTGAGGTCTGCGACCGTGTCGGCGTCATGTACGCGGGGACCATGGCCGAGATCGGGACCACCAGGGAGGTCTTCAAAGAACCCTTCCACCCATACACCCAGGGCCTCATGAACTCCATTCCCAAGCTGGACATGGACATCACACGCCTGGACACGATCACGGGAAATGTCCCCAACCTCGTCAAACCTCCCAGCGGCTGTCGCTTCAACCCCCGCTGCCCGTATGCGATGAGCATATGCAGCAAGGAGAAGCCGAACCTTATCGAGATCAAGCCGGGTCATTTCGCGGCGTGCCATCTATACAACCAGGAGGCGAAATGATGGACGACATCCTTATCGAAGCAAGGGGACTTAAGAAGCACTTCCCCATCCGCGGCGGCTTCCTGAAGAAGACGGTCGGAGCGGTGAGGGCGGTCGACGGCGTCGACATTTTCATCAAGCGCGGCGAAACGATCGGACTGGTAGGCGAATCCGGCTGCGGGAAGACCACCGCCGGACGATGCATGCTCATGCTGACCAAGCCCACCGGCGGGCATGTCTATTACCGCATGCCCAAGGACGTGCGGAACGAGCTGCTGTCCCTGGAGGAGCAGCTGAAGGACGAGAACCTGGCCGAGGCGACCAAGAAGAGCGTCGAGAAGCAGATGGACGAGATCAATGTCAAGTACGCTCTCGACATGAAGCCCGCAGAGGAGATGAGGATGCTCCGGAAGGACATCCAGATCGTGTTCCAGGACCCCTACTCATCCCTCAACCCCCGCATCCTGATCAAGGACATCGTCGGCGAGCCCCTGCTGGTGCACGGGATCGCTTCCGGCGAAGAGGCCAAGAGAAGGGTGCAGGCCATCCTGGAGACGGTGGGACTGAACCCGGAGCACATGTACCGCTTCCCGCATGAGTTCAGCGGAGGGCAGAGGCAGAGGATAGGGATAGCCAGGGCCCTGGCGCTCAACCCGAACATGGTGGTCCTGGACGAGCCCACCTCAGCATTGGACGTATCGGTCCAGGCCCAGATCCTGAACATGCTGAACGACCTGCAGACGGAGTTCGGCCTGACCTACATGTTCATCTCCCACGACCTGTCCACCATCAAGTACATGTGCGACCGGATCAACGTCATGTACCTGGGAAAGGTCGTCGAATCGGGGACCAAGAAGGACATCTTCAACCATCCGCTGCACCCCTACACCGAGGCGCTGCTGTCGGTCATACCCGTCCCGGACGTAGACCTGAAGAGGGACCGCATCGTGCTCAGCGGCGACGTGCCCAGCCCCTCCAACCCGCCCAAGGGTTGCCGCTTCCACACCCGCTGCCGGTATCGCGAGGCCATCTGCGAAGAGGTCGAGCCCCAGCTGGTGGACAAGGGCGGCGAGCACTTCGTCGCCTGCCACTTCCGGTGAGAGATGGCCGAGAAACGCATCATCAGGACCGAGGCCAAGCAGGAGGTCGAGGAAGAGGAGACCGTGGTGGAACCCACCTGGTCGGAGTGGTCCAGGGGCACCTTCCTGCGGTACTGGTTCTTCCTGGGTGCCTTCGCGCTGGACGCCTTCACCGTCCTCCAGCTCCGGTATTCCCTGGACTGGCCCTATTCCCTCTACGCCTCGGTCCTGCTCCTGGTCCTGCTGATATTCGTGGAGTACCGCCTCTATATCTTCCTGTGGGGGGACGATGGGAAGTGGTGCTACTGAGAAAGTCGATGCAATGATTATATGTAGACAACCCATTCCCCGTCCGGGGAGTTAGGGTGACCGTTGTTACGATGGATGACATGGTGAAGGCCTTGGCCAACACCATGGGGAAGAAGGGGATGTCCCGAGAGGACCAGGAGAAGCTCGCCGAGTGGATCCTGTCCTTCTTCGGATACACCGACGAGGTCATCGACAACAAGCTCACCTCCGAGGACCGCGACGTGTTCTACTGGCTGGAAGAGGAGGGGTTCCTGACCACCACCCAGGAAGAGGTCCACCTGAAAAAGGGCAAGCTGTGGCGCATCCACTACTGGATCCTGAAGAAGGACCAGATCCTACGGATCGCCCATCAGTGCGAGGACGACATCTGCGGGCCTGACGATCCGTCGGCCGTGTACAACAACATGGATGACGAGATGTGGAAGGCCCGGGAGCGCTAGGTATTTTATATACCGCCCCCTTTCCTGCAACCTGATGTACGAAGACATACTTCTGGTCCTGCTGGCCATCGTCGCGTTCGTCTTCTTCGTGCGGTTGGCTGACCGCAAGGGTTGGATCAAGAAGTATGGAATGAAGGCTTACGGACCTTTCCTGATGTGGAGCACCCAGAGGGGGAAGGCCTTCATAGACCGCCTGGCCGCTCCGAAGAGGTTCTGGCAGGCCTACGGCGCCATCGCCAAGACGCTCTGCGCGGTGGTCATGTTCCTGATGATGGCCCTTCTGCTCTGGGAGGCCACCATCGTCGACCAGATACCTGCAGAGAGCGCCCCCGGCCTGGAGATGATGCTCGGTATCCCGGGGATCAACCCCATCATTCCCATCTGGTACGGGATACTCGGCCTTCTGGTGGCCATAGTCATCCACGAGGTCGCCCACGGAATACTCACCAGGGTGGGCAACATGGACATCCGCTCCATGGGGGTTCTGCTCCTCATAGTTCCCATGGGCGCCTTCGTGGAGCCTGACGAGGAAGCGCTGGTCAAAGCGGACAAGCGCAGAAGGATGAACGTCTATGCGGTGGGACCGGCCACCAACATCATCGTCGGGCTGGTCTGCGCGCTCATATTTTCCTCGGCCATGATGGGGTCCGTGGAACCGGTTCGCGATAACCCCATAGTCGTCAGCCTGGCCGACGATGGTCCAGCGGAGATGGCGGGCCTGAGTTTCGGAGCCCAGATCGTACAGATGGACGATACGACCATCGCTACCTACGACGACTTCTATCAGTTCTCCGGGCCCGATCCGGGGGAGAAGGTCAACGTATCCTATTATTATGAGGGCGAGCTGCGGACCACCGAGGTGTTCGCAGGGGTCCTGCTGACCTCGATATCTTCCGGCTACCCAGCGGACGAGGCTGGTCTCGAGCCGGGAATGATCATATACTCCCTGAACGACACGGTGATCAGGAACGACAACGATCTGAAGGATGTGCTGCGATCGACGGTCGGCGGTCAGACGGTGAACGTCACCGCTCTGGTGTACGACGGCAACGCAGACCAGTACGTTCCCGAGCCCTCGGTGACCACCGTCACGCTGATGAGCCGGCTGGCCTACTACCGGGAGGTCAGCCCTGGCAGCATAGACGATGAGTTCGAGGACTACGGCTTCATGGGCATAAACTCCGCCTATATGGGGGCGGGAGTGAACGGCCCCGACATCATCCTGGACCGCCTCGCCACTCCCTACAAGGGCGCCGACGACCTGAACTCGTACGTGACCTCTTCCCTGAGGTACATAGCGCTGCCGTTCTACGGCCTGGCCCCGTTGACCAGTACCATAACCGACCTTTACGAGCCGCAGGGCGCCTGGTCGGTTCTCCCGGACGGCATGTTCTGGGTGCTGGTGAACTGCGCCTACTGGATCTTCTGGATAAACCTGATGGTGGGAATGACCAACGTCCTACCGGCGGTGCCCTTGGACGGCGGGTATCTCTTCCGCGACGGGCTGGATGCCCTGGTCAAGAGGTTCAAGAGGAACGCCAGCGACGAGGAGCGCTTGAGGTACGTGGGCAAGATAACCTACGCCCTGGCCATCTTCGTTCTGTTCCTGATAATGTGGCAGCTGATCGGCCCTCGCCTGCTGGGATGATCATTCCCGGCGGACGAAGCTGATGACAGGATCTCCCTTGCCGGAATGATTGCACTCCGGGCACAGCTGGTAATCAAGTGAGCACAGGCTGCGGTAAGGGTCGTATATCCTCCCGCATTCTCGGCACTTCAGGAACACGGAGAGCACAGGACGGAACTCAAGACACTCGGTGATCCGACTGCCGTTGAACGATGTGCAGTTGTGCATGCAGCAGTTATCGCAAAGGCTGCTCCGGCGGATGTTCACCAGCCGGTGCTCGGTGACCTGAATACGGACCATCGTCGATACCGTCCATGACATTTCGATGTCGACCCTACATATACGTTTGGAATGTGCGATTAAAAATTAAAAAGGATGAAAGGTGGAGGGGCGGACCCCCCTTTACGCTCAGGAGATAATGTTCCTGGTCCTCTCCTTCAGCTCACCCAGTTTGCCCTTGTTCCACCCAGAGGTCTTGGAGAAGAACCCGGTCACACGGGTGATCCCCTCCACGTTCGGGGAGTGGCAATACGGGCAGGTGTCGGACAGCCCGCGGGCGGTCTTTCCGCAGCTGAGGCAGGAGGTGAACTCCGGGCTGAAGGCGATCTGCGAGTTCTGGGTGTTCTGGAAGGTCTTGATGACGAACGCCGCCAGGTTCTCTGCCGGGGGCTTGTGCTCCCCGAGCCATACATGGGACAGCGCACCGGCCTCCACCAGGGGGTGGAAAAGTCCTTCCGCCTTGACCCGCTCGATGGCACTTATCTGGGCGCCCACGTTCAGATAGGTGGAGTTGGTGTAGTAGACCTCTCCCGAGCTCTTGTTGCCGCGAATTACCGTGGGGGCCTGCAGCGGATAGTACTTCATGTCCAGCTTGGCGAAGCGGTAGGCGGTGCTTTCGGCCGGGGTCTGCTCCAGAGGCATCTTGAGCCCGTACTTCTTTCCCAGTTCCTCGGAGTGCTTCTTCATGACCGAGATGACCTTGAGGCCGAACTTGGTGGCCTCCTTGCTCTCGTGCATCTGCTGACCAGTGTGGTACTGTACCAGCTCGTTGAGGCCAACCATCCCGATCAGGAAGGATGCCTTGTTAAAGCGGTAGTATGGCTCACCGTCCAGGTTCATGGTCAGGAGGGCGAGCGGGCCGTACTTGCCCATACCCAGCAGCTTACCGATGAACTCCTTCTTCTGCAGGTGTGCCTGTGCGACCAGATCGATCTTCTCCTCCAGCAGGCGGAACAGCTTCTCATCGTCCTGGTGCGCCTCGTAGGCGATGCGCGGCAGGTTGATGGTGACGTTCTGCATGGCCGAGTACCTCATCTTCCACGGCGTCTTGGCGTCGTTGAGGTCATTGTCGTCAAGCTTAAAGGTTAGGCGGCAGCACTCGGAGATCTTGGCGGTTCCGCCCCTGTCGAACACGAAGTAGGTGTTGCCCTTTTCCGTAGCGGTCTGGCAGATCTTGTGCAGGAACTCCTCGTGACCGTCGGTCTTGAAGAACTTCTCGGTCATGTGCACGTTCGGCTTGGGGAAGAAGAACGGGCGGCCCATGGCATCTCCCTCGAGGTAGACGTCGAACAGGGCGTTGACGAACCTCTGGCTCTCCTCGGCGTAATCCCCGTAGACCTTTCCGGTGAACTTGCCGTTCGGACCTATAGCGTCCACATTCTGGAAGTGGTCGGGCACCTCCCAATAGAGGTTAAGGTCACTGAATATGGACTGGCCTCCGCGGGCCACCGCTTGCTGGGCGAACTCGAACACCAGGATCTGGGCCAGCTGCTTCATGCGCGCGTCGTCCACGTTGGTCAGATAGGGGGCGAGGAAGAGGTTGAAGGCGTCCCAGCCGATGGCGCCGGCGAAGTTCCCCTGAAGCGCAGCGGAGAACTTGACCACTTGTTCGATTAGCACCTCGGGGTGCTTGGCGGGTTTGGCGATGGAGATGGCGTTGGGGAGGTTCAGACCGAACTTCTTTACGTATTCTATGGACTGCCCGCTGCAGTAGGGGCGGTCGACCATTCCCAGGTCGTGCAGGTGTATGTCGCCGCGCATATGGGCGTCGGCAAGGTCCTGGCTGAACACTTCGAGCAGGGCGAACTCCTTCTTGATCTGCTCGGCCAGGGTGAGGTTGGTCGCCTCTGGTCCGTGGGGAACGTTGGCGTTCTCCTTGTTCGGGCTCATGATGATCTGGCGAGCGTCGTAGAGCGGAACACCCAGACGGGTATGTTGACGGCGGATCTTGGCCAGGCCGTACTCGACCAGCTTGGCATTGGTCAGCTCGCGTATCAACGGGGCGGTTATGACATCAAGCTGCAGCTCCCCTATCATCTTCTCGACCTCGCGCGCAACTATTGCTGCGGCGTCCTCGCTGATATCGGTCTCCCTCATCAGCGCGTCGAATATCCTGCTCTTGTCCCACTTCTTGATCTCCTCATCCGAGGTGCGGACGAACAGGGATATCTCGGTCGATTCTCGTTCGCTATTGGGGCTTGTATTGCGGGGGGATTCTGCGCTTTTCATTTCACTCACGTTCTTTCTGATCTTATGTTCGCCATTGAATTAGTAAGGAGGGCCTATTTAGAAGGTCCCATTGCACCCATCCAACTCAGGGAATATGACATTCAGCACACAGGTTTAAATGAATTTCTGAACTGAATCTGTTAACAATTAACGGACATAAACCAGTCATACAAACATATATTATTACCATATTTGTTACCATATCTGTTAACACATGTTCCATCCAGAGAGGGACTTGAAGCAGATAATCATCTCGATGCTTACCGATGACGGCAGGTCTATTAGTTATCTATCTAGAGAATTGAAGAAGCAAGGCTTCGATATGCATCGTCTCACCCTCACCGGATATCTCCGGGCTTTGAGTGACATGAATGTCCTCAAGGAGAAGGACGTCCCGCCTGCCAAGATATACACTCCAGTAAAAGGAAAGGAAAGGGACATCTACCTTAAGATCACAGAACAGTCCAGGTCATTGGCGCCCGATAGGTATCCCGAGCTCGCCTTATATGCACTTTTCAAGTTGTTCAAGCGTCCGATATTCAAGGAAGAACTAGAAAGGGCGGGCCTTTTCGAATTCTCACCCGGTGTTCCAGCCAGGGAGGAGGAGATCACGGACGCTAGGAAGTTCATGCAGAAGACCGGGTTCAAGATACCGACCAGCAGCAAAGCGTATGTCCCTCTGAACGATGATCTGGAACCGGTCTTCCAGAACCTTTTAGTGCAGATGCTGATCAACGATTCTGAATGTTCATACCTGGTGAAGGAGACGAAACAGGCCAAACTGGATTTATGAAGGGGCGCGAATAACGTATAAATCCCCTAAAGGCCTTTTCGCCCCCATGGAACTTAAAGACCTGGTCGAATCCCTGAGAAACTTTCCAGGAGTGACCAGGAAGAAAAGCATATCATCGGTCATCAATTTCTTCCCAAAACAAGCATGCTCCAAGGTCTTAGCCTCCTACGGAGAGGACGCCGCGGTCGTGGAACAGGACAATAAACTACTGTTGTTAGCTGCCGACGGGATCATGCCCGCCCTTATGAGAGCTAACCCGTTCTTCGCCGGTTATTATGCCGTGCTGGTGAACATTCACGACATCTCGGCGATGGGCGGTGTGCCCATCGCGATGCTTGATATCCTGTCGGTCAAGGACAACAGGATATGTTCCCAGGTCATGAAGGGTATGGAATCGGCGGTCAAGAAGTTCGGTGTGCCCATCATCGGCGGTCATACCCATCCAGACTGTGATTACGACGCCATTGACATCGCGATCATAGGAACTGCCGAACCCGGACAGGCCATATACAGCCACACTGCGCAGGCGGGAGACGATGTCATTGCCGGAATGGACCTGGACGGCTATTATCCGGACGCGCTCCCCTACGCCTGGGACACCACCTCGCGCAAGGAGGCGCCCATTCTCCGTAGGCAGATGATGATAATGAACAAGATCGCCAAGCAGGGCCTGGTGCGAGCTGGTAAGGACATTAGCAACCCGGGGACCCTGGGAACGCTGGGGATGCTTTTGGAGACCAGCGGGAAAGGTGCCACCGTAGAGGTCGGAAAGGTCCCGCGCCCCCAGAACGTCGACCTGGTGCAATGGCTGAAATCCTACCAAGGATTCGGGTACGTGGTCACCTGTGACCCCGCCAACTCCCAGAAGGTCGTGGAAATGTACGCTTCAGTGGGCATAACGGCTGCTGTGGTAGGCAAGGTCACCGAGGAGCCGAAGCTCATCGTGAAGGATGGTAAGGACAGCGAGGTGATGTTCGATTTCGAAAAGGAGATCATCACAGGCTGCAAGCCGGCTTCCACCATCGGATGGGAATCCATCGAGCTTGGTAAGTGAGAAGTGCTAGGCCACGGGGGTTGCCGCCCGAACCGATAGAGGTTGACCAATCACCGACTCAGCCCCGCTCCCCTTCGAGCGTCGGTAGTCCGTGGTAAGGCTGTTCCCGTCAGGGCCTGACCCGTTCTCCACGATCAGAGCAAGGGGTGCCGCCCTCCAGCTGCACCGCGATGCTGCCACCGACCCCGTAGGACAGGGCCTCAGCGCCAATGATTGGGCCTCTACCGCTCCGGATACGACGTCCCCCGCTGTCACCCCCGCATATCGACGATTACGGTGTACAAGGACACGCCGAACGTCCCGGTCAAGCCTAGCGGGTGGTCTTATCAATCGAGCGTATTTATAAATTCTGCATCGGAAGGCAGATGGCCGATGTGGCCAACATCAGGCATTAATTACTAAATAGTTTATTCGTGTTCTACATAGATAAATTGAGTTTATAATCAAATAATTTAAATTGATGTCAAAGAGGTAATGCGATGGGCAAAGATGGACCGGTGAACAGGAAAGAAGCCATTGAGAAGGCCTTGAAAGAGGGCCGATCGCATTTCGAGTTCCGTCCCGAGACCCGCCGATTTCTCCTGTCCAATGCCTTCAACATAGCCATAGGGATCGCCCTGGTCATTGTGGTTTGGTGGGTGGTGGCGGAAGTAATGATCTACACCCGCGGAGCGCTGTTCCCGACACCGCTCGAGACCTTCTCGGCGCTCTGGGAGGCTATAAAGGGTGAGACCTTGAACGGGGAGACCATCTACTATCATACTTGGTCCTCCATGCTCCGGTGGGGGACCGGATACGCCATCGCCCTGGCCATCGGGATCGTCGTCGGTATCTCCTTCGGGACCCTGAGCCGCCTATACGATACGGGGATGGTGTCTGTTTACGTTATTCAGATGATACCCGGCCTGGCATGGGTGCCCATCGCCATGCTGATATTCGGACTGGGGGAATCGGCGACCGTGTTCATCATCCTCATGACGGCCATGCCCCCTATAATCATCAACACCGCCGGCGGCATCCGCCAGGTACCGCCTGTGTACAGCAGGGTGGCGCTCATGTCCGGCAAGGACAGGCTTTCCCTATTCACCAGCGTGCTCATTCCCGCCGCCTCGCTGTCCATAATCGATGGCATGCGCATCGGTCTCGCCAACGGCTGGAGGGTGCTCATCGCCGCGGAGATGGTACTGGGCGCCATGGTCGGCCTAGGTGCAACCATCTATGATTCCAGGTACAGTCTGGATTTCGTTTCCGCTTTCATCTGCATTATCGTAATCTGCTTCATCGGACTGGCCATCGAGAAGCTGTTCTTCGCCGGTCTGGAGAACGTGGTCAGGAACCGCCTAGGCCTGGACAAGGAGGTCTGAGATGCTCGCCTCCCTGAAGAACGTGTCCAAGGTCTTCACCAATCCCCGCACCGGCAAAGGATTGGTGGCCTTGAACGACGTAAGCATCCAGATCGAGAAAGGTGATTTTCTCTGTCTCATCGGCCCCAGCGGCTGTGGAAAGAGCACCACCTTGAACCTGCTGGCCGGATTCGAGGGTCCCAGCGCGGGCGAGCTGATGTTCAAAGGGAAACCTATCATCGGCCCTTCTCCCGAACGGGGGGTGGTCTTCCAGGAGTTCAGCCTCTATCCTTGGATGGACGTTCTGCAGAACGTGGCGTTCTCGGTGCGGAAAGGGGATAGGAAGGAAAGGGAGGAGGTGGCCAGGAAGCATCTGGGAATGGTCGGCCTGCTGGATTTCGCCCATGCCATGCCCAACGAGCTCTCGGGGGGCATGAAGCAGCGGGTGGCCATCGCCCGCACCCTGGCCATGGACCCCGACCTGCTGCTCATGGACGAGCCGTTCGGATCCCTGGACGAACAGACCCGACGAAAGCTCGACAACGAGGTGCTCAGCCTATGGGAGGGTCAAGGGAAGACGGTGGTGTTCGTAACGCATTGCATCGAGGAGGCTTTGATGCTCGGCACTCGGGTAGTGCTTATGTCCGCCTCTCCGGGCAGGATAAACAAGGAATGGAGGATCGACATGCCCTGGCCCCGCGATCCCCTGTCAGCGGAAATGACCGAACTGAAGAAGGATGTGGTCAAGGGCCTGCAGGTATGTTCCTGCGCCAACGGGGCGCCTAAGGGCGGTTTCATTACCATCAACGGTCTGGATGAGTGAAAATCATACAAGGGAGAATGAGGATGAACAAGAAATTGATAGCGATCGTCCTGGTCATCGTGGTGGTCATCGCCGCGGTCAGCGTGGCGTTCCTGTTGATACCCTCGGAAGAGGACGAGATGGACCTGACCGTGGCGTACTCGGAGAAGATGAACTACGAGACGCTCATGGTGGCGAACGACAAGGGATACTTCGACGAGGTGGGTTTGAACGTCACTTCGGCCATGGTCACAGGCGGCATCATGGCCGCTGAGGCGCTGGTCACTGGATCGGCGGACGTTGCGGCCATGGGAGACGCACCGGCCGTACAGCTGATATCCAAGGGCATCGGCGCCAAGATCATCGGACGTATCGCTGGCGCAGAGGGAATGCACCGCATCATATCCGATATCAACATTACCGAGCCCAAGGACCTGGAGGGTAAAAGGGTGGGGATGCAGCAGAGCTCCAGTTCGCATGGGGCCTTCCTGCAATGGTGCGAGGCCAACGATGTGAACACGGACAACATAACTTTCGTCTACCTCGACCCCAGCCGTCTAGCTCAGACGATGATGCCAAACGTCCCCAACAGGATACAGGCGATGGTGGGCAGTGAGCCCTGGGCCATAAACACCGAGAACCTGTGCGGCGACTCCGTGCACGAGCTGGGCAACTCGTCCGGTCTGGGCAGCTCATTCCCGATAGTGCTAGTGGCGTCGCATAAGGCCATCGCCGAGAAGGGGGAGGCCCTCTCCCGTTTGCTTGAGGCCATGGACATGGCCAACGACCATATCAATAGCGATTGGAACGATTCCATGATCATATGCGCCTCGCACACCGGTCTCACCGTGCAGGACCAGTCCAAGGGCAGCGGCCTGCAGTTCTTCGAACTTGGATTCAACGCTACGGATGTACAGAGCATGACCATGACCGCCATGAGCCTGATGGACTTCGGCAAGATCGATTCTGTGCCGGTGATAATGGACCATGTGGACCTGAGCTATCTGCCGGAGGATTGAACAGGTGAGAAGGAACGGCCGCCAGCTGTTCATGGGTGCCTTTGAGGACGAGGCCCCCGAGGTCCCGCCGGTCTTCCTGCGGGACCTCACCCTGGGTCTCGATGAGACGGGGTACACCACGCCCGAGGTGTGCGCCGGGAACTACGACGCGGACAAATCCGCCGAGTCGGTCCTGGCTCTGCACCAGCGTCTGGAACAGGACGCGGTGGTCGGCTGCATTCACTACGTCGGATTGGAGATCGAGGCCCTGGGAGGACAGGTGAAGTATCCGGAAAAGGGGATACCGAGCGTGGTGCGCCATCCTTTCCAAGACTCCCTCGATCCAGAGCTGGTCCTGCTGGATATGCGCCGGGAACCCCCTTTTCAAAACGTCATGCGAAGTTACAGGCTGGTGGGGGAGGGGCTTGAGGGATCGGCCGCTCTGGTGTGTAACATCGAAGGGCCGGTGACCAAGGCGGCCCTACTGCGGGGGATGGAGAACCTGGCCTTGGACATGTTCTTCGACAAGGACCTGGCCTCCAGATACGTTGACTACGCTACGGATTTATCTTTGGAATACCTCAAGGTCATCGACTCGCAGGCCGACCTGGACTGCTGCTTCCTGGCCTCGGCCTCGGATAATCCGGACATCTTCGGCGGGGAGGCCTTCCTGCGTTTCACCGTACCGAACCTACGTCGACTGAAGGAAGCGTCGGCCGTTCTCGGCCTGCCTACCATATTCCATCCGCACGGCGACCTGAGCTCCCCAGAGAACCTGCCTCTGATGGAGAACGTGATCGCCACCGGCGTGGAGGGCTTCCAGTTCGCGGAAAGGAACGACCATATGGCGTTGAGACGGGCCTTTGGAAAGAGAATCACGCTCATGGGAGGCATCGATGCCTTCTCCACGTTGCTGTTGGGGCCGGTGGAGAGGATCGTGAGGGAGACGGAGGGCTATCTGCGTGACTTCCGTCCTTGGGACCGCTATGTGTTCATGTGCTCGTGCTCATTGCACCGGGGCATGCCCCTGGCCCATGTGGACGCGATGATGAGTAGCGCACTGGGGTTCGCTAAGAAAGACATATGAACCACAGGGTGCCATATGTCCGATGCATGGCTCCGCCGGACGTCTCCGAAAAACCGCCTTGGCTGAGGACCAAGGTCGTTATGCCCTCGGACATCGGGGTACGAGATACCTTGGGGTCATGCGGCCTGCGTACGGTCTGTGATTCCTCACGATGTCCTAACCTAGGCGAATGCTGGGGAAGAGGACATGCGACGTTCATGATACTGGGCGACAGGTGCACCCGCTCCTGCCGTTTCTGCGCCGTCCCTTCGGGAGGACCGCTCTCCCCCGATCTCGGCGAACCTGAGCGTATCGCTGAGGCGGTCGGTCGTCTGGGCCTTCGCCACGTGGTGATCACTTCGGTCACCAGGGACGACCTGCCGGACGGCGGAGCCGGCATGTTCGCCGATACCGTTCGGCAGATAAGATGGAGCCATCCGGGGACCAGGGTGGAGCTCCTCATACCCGACCTGCAAGGGGACCGCGGGGCCTTGGAAACGGTCCTGGAATCCTCCCCGGAGGTGCTGGGGCACAATCTGGAGACCGTCCGGTCCCTGCAATGGATAAGGGACCGCCGGGCCTCTTACGAGCGTTCACTGGGCGTTCTCGCAACGGTTAAGGAGATATCGCCCAGGACCGTCACTAAGAGCTCGCTGATGCTGGGACTGGGGGAAGGCCGGGACGAAGTGGTCAAGACCTTCGAGGACCTGCTAAATGTGGGCGTGAGCCTGCTGACCTTGGGTCAATACCTTCCGCCCCGGGGCTGCGGTCTACCGCTCCGAAGGTACGTCCCGCCGGAGGAGTTCGAGGAACTGCGAACGATAGCCATGGAAATGGGGTTCGCCGCGGTGCGCGCCGGGCCACTGGTCCGTTCATCGTATGACGCCAATGCATTGTATCTCGAAGCAGGTGCTGGAAAATGCTGACCGACGAATTTGACCCTCAGAAGGGGGAGATGCTCCGGATCTTGGACGAGGAAGGGAACGTCGAAAAGGGGCTAATGCCGAAGATGCCCAAGGACCTCCTGGTGAAAGCCTACCGTATCATGCTGCTCACCAGGCTGGCGGACGACAAGGCGGTCAAGCTGCAAAGACAGGGACGTTTGGGGGCATATCCGCCCAGCAAGGGCCAGGAGGCCAGCCAGATCGGCCCGGCCATGGCCCTGAAGGAGGAGGATTGGCTGGTCTGGGCCTTCCGGGAGATGGGTGCGCTGCTCTGGAAGGGCGTTCCGCTGAACACCTTGTACCTGTACTGGATGGGGAACGAGCTGGGCAACGTCTACCCGGAAGGGGTCAAGGCCACGCCTTCCGTGGTACCGGTCGGATCGCAGGTCCCCCATGCCGTAGGCATCGGCTACGCCAGCAAGCTCAGGGGAGAGAAGAGCGTCGCCCTGGCCTATTTCGGGGACGGGGCGACGTCAGAGGGCGAGTTCCACGAGGGGCTCAACTTCGCCGGGGTGTTCCGGACCCCCAACGTCTTCGTTTGTCAGAACAACCAGTTCGCCATCTCCACCCGGAGGGCGAAGCAGACCGCCTCCCCCACCATCGCCCAGAAGGCGGTGGCCTACGGGTTCCCGGGAATACTGGTCGATGGGAACGACGTTCTGGCCATGTACGCCGCGTCCAAGGAGGCGGCGGAGCGCGCCCGGAAGGGGAACGGACCGACGTTGATCGAGTCGTTCACCTACCGTATGAGCGACCACACCACCTCGGACGACTGGAGGAAGTATCGCAGCAAGGAGGAGGTGGCTGAATGGGAGAGGAAGGACCCTCTGAAGAGGTTCGGGGCCTATCTGACCGCGCAGGGGATCTTGAAGGACAACGATGCCCTGGTCAAGGAGCTTGGTGAACTGGTGGAGAAGGCGGCGGCAGAGGCTGAATCGGTTCCCGCGCCCAGCCGTTCGGACGTTTTCGTTCACACCTACGCGGAGATACCCCCCTACCTCCGACGCCAGATGGGAGGTGGCGGCATATGATGATGAACATGGTGCAGGCCATCAATTCAGCTCTGGCCATGGAGATGGAGCGCGACCCTTCCGTGGTCATCCTTGGCGAGGACGTGGGGGTGGACGGCGGGGTGTTCCGGGTCACCGACGGACTGGTGAATAAGTTCGGAGAGGCCCGGGTCATTGATACTCCTCTCTCTGAGGCGGGGATCGCCGGAGTGGCCATTGGCATGGCCTTCAACGGTCTGCGGCCCATTGCCGAGATCCAGTTCATGGGCTTCTCCTATCTGACCCTGAACCAGATGATAAACCACGCCGCGCGGATGCGCAACCGCACCCGAGGAAGGCTGACCGTACCGATGGTGCTGCGCATGCCCTACGGGGCCGGAGTGAAGGCGTTGGAACACCATTCCGAGAGCACGGAGGCCCTTTACGCCCAGATACCCGGGCTGAAGGTGGTGGTGCCCTCCACGCCCCTGGAGGCCAAGGGACTGCTGACGTCGTCCATACGAGACCCTGACCCGGTGATTTTCCTGGAGCCGACGCGCTCTTACCGCATGCTCAAGGAGGAGGTGCCGGACGGCGAATACCTGGTGCCCCTGGGAAAGGCGAGGACGGTCCAGGAGGGGGACGACGTCACGGTGGTGGGATGGGGGGCGATGATACCTCTGATCCAAAGGGCGGTGGCCGACATCCAGGCGTCCGTGGAGGTGATCGACCTGCGTACCATCTCGCCTATGGACTCGGACGCGGTGGTCGATTCCGTCAGACGCACTGGCCGTGCCGTAGTGGTCCACGAGGCGCCTCGTTCCTTCGGTCCGGGGGCGGAGATAGCCTCTCGCATCTACGAGGGGGCGATATTGAATCTGGAGGCTCCCGTGGAACGGGTGACCGCCCCGGACATCACGGTCCCGCTTCCCAAGGGCGAGGACCATTACTACGTGAACGAGAAGATGATCAAGGATGGCATCGAACGCACGCTGAGGTTCTAGGTGGTAATGATGACAACCGAGTTCAGGTTCCCCGATCTGGGAGAAGGTATCGCCGAGGGCGAGGTTAAGAAGTGGCTGGTCAAGGTCGGCGACGTCGTCAGCAAGGACCAGTCGCTGGCCGAGGTGGAGACCGATAAGGCCGTAGTGGAGATACCTTCACCGGTGGCCGGAAAGGTGCTCCGCCTGGACCACAAGGAGGGGGAACTGGTCAAGGTCGGCGAAGTGCTGGCCGTGATCGGGGAGGAGGGTGAGGCCGCACATGTTCAGGCGCCTGCTCCAGCCATCGTGGAGGAGAGGCCGCCGTCGGTGTCGGTGGTCGGTGAACTGCCGACGGAGGAGGTGGTGGTCACCTCGGCCACCCAGAAACGTTCTCCGCGGGACGTCAAGGCCATGCCGGCCGTGCGCAAGGCCGCCCGGGACCGGGGGGTGGACATCGTATCGGTCCAGCCAAGCGGTCCCAGCGGTCAGGTGGTGGAATCGGACCTGGGCGCCAGACCTGCTGCCCGAACCGTGCCGAAGTTCGACATCTACGGGTACGTGGACCGGGTGCCTATACGGGGAATCAGGCGTACCACCGCCAAGCGCATGCTGGAATCCCAGGCGCGCACCGCCGCGGTCACCAGCATGGAACAGGCGGACGTCACGCGATTGGTGGGGATGCGGGAAAGGCTCAAAGGGCCGATGAAGGAGCAGAAGGGAGTGAACCTTACCTATATGCCCTTCATCGTCACCGCCATCGTCCGGGCGCTCAAGTTGCATCCGCTGCTGAACTCCATGATCGACGACGAGCGCGAGGAGCTGATCATCAGGAAGTACTACAACATCGGGGTGGCGGTTGCCATAGACGATGGGCTGATGGTGCCGGTGATCAAGGCCGCGGACCAGAAATCATTGTGGGAGCTGGCCGAGGAGATCGCCCTCCTGGCGAAGAGCGCCCAGGAACGCAAGATAGACCTGGCCGACCTCAAGGGCGGAACCTTTAGCATCACCAACTACGGGGTGTTCGGAGGAACTTACGGAACGCCGATAATCAACTACCCGGAGACAGCGATACTGGGCATCGGAAGGATAATGGACGCCCCTCTGGTCGTGGACGGGACGGTCAAGGTCCGCAAGGTGCTGCCTCTGTCTCTCACCTTCGACCACCGCGCCTACGACGGGGCGGTGGCCGCTAAGTTCCTGCGCGACCTGGTGCGGTTGCTGGAGAACCCGGAGGAACTGCTGCTCAACATGGACCAGTGACCGTCTAGCGTTCGAAGGTCCATTCGTGGTTGGAGTAGCGCAGCTTGGAGATTACCTCGGCCCTTGCGAGCTCGTCAGCGGTAAGGTCGCCGGCGTACCACTCCCGGTTCATTATGAAGGCGTTGGCCATGGCCGCTGCCACGTACTCCCAGGGCACTTTCCTCTGCTCCCGGACGCTGGTGACCCGTTCGGCCGGGTCGCCCAGGGAATGGGAGTCCAGCTTGTCCTTGGGCACCTTGAGGACAGAGAACATCTTGGCCCGGTCAAGGTCGTAGATCAGCGTGCCGTGCTGTACGAAGATGCCTTTCCGCCGGGATTGGGCGCTTCCGCTTATCTTTTTGCCATTGACGAGCACATCGTTGATCGGTTCGAAGGTCCCTTCGATGCCGATGAGCTTGAGGGCGTTCACGATCCAGCCGCCTATCTCTTGATATGCCATGTTGACGTCGGCCGGCATCATGTCCTCCGGGCAGATGACGCTGTAGGTGATCTCCTGGTCGTGGAACACTGCGCCTCCGCCGGTGCTCCGGCGAACCACATCCACGCCATGACGTTCGCACCCCTCCAGGTCGACCACCTCCTCCAGTTTCTGGAAGCGGCCGATGCTGACCGCCGCCGGCTCCCAGCCGTAGAAACGGATGGTCGGACCGGCAACGCGGAAGGCCACCGCCTCCGCGATCGCTTCGTCAAGGGCCATGTTATATGCGGCGCTAGCTTTCTCGTAACGCAGCACCCTCCATCTCTTTCTCAACATCTCAGTCCCCTCAGCAAAAAGGCCAGGTCGGAGGGGCCGAAGCCCACCGCCTGGAATCTGTTCTCGGACAGGAAGCTGGCTATCTCCCTCTCCGGGTCGTCGGTCCTCCAGACCTTCTTTTCGACCAGATACGCTTCCAGGCGCTCCAGCCCCTCTTCGGGGTAGAAGAAGAAGTCGCCACTGATCCTAATGCCCACGATCTCATCGCCCTGGCACCTCAGGTCCAAGGCCAGGGTCTTGCCTCCGGCGACCCTGAGCCTCCTTTCCAAGAGCTCACCCCTTGGCCCACGCCACCAGTTTGGCCATGTCTATGCGTCCGCAGATGGCCTTGCCGGTGACCTCGTTGTAGAAGGCTGGAACACCCAGGTCTCCGCCGCAGGCCGGGGCGATGGTGTCGGCCAGGGAGCGCATCAGCTTGGCGTTCTCCTCGCTGTGCCAGACCTCCAGCCTTACCAGCTTGATCCCCGTCTCCGCCTCGAATTGGTCGACCACCGGCGCCAGCTTACGGCAGTGGGGGCATTCCCTTCCATGGAACCATATCAATCTTTTCTCGCTCATTTCGCATCCCTCTTGACGAAGAGCCCGCACCAGCATTCGCCCTCCTCCTTGAAGGTGGGCTGCCGGGTGAAATTGCACGGGCAGATGAGATTCAGGTCCTTGCCTCGATCGCCGGTGGTGATGCGGCACGGGCAGTAGCGCTGCCCCTTGCCCTTCAGGTTCTCCAGGACCCCTTTCGATAGCAGGTCGACCTCGTCGGCCTTGTCCGTAAGCTTGATGGTCGGGCTCTGGTCGGAGAACTGCTTCCAGGCCGCCTGGACCTTGGCCTGGTCGTCCAGGGGGGCATGCTCCTTGCCGATTATCTCCATGGCCTCGCCGAGGTCCGAGAGCACGAAGGCGTTCCGAGCCCCGCAGGTCGGGCACACCTCCGGCGGCTTGTTGCCTAGATGTATGTCATTGCAGACGTGGCATCTCCAAAGCTTCTTCATGCTATCCCGATGTCATACCGAGCCGCACAGATAAAATGCTTAAGGTTCACCATCTTTCGCGATGTACCCTTTCCCCGTCGTAGCGGTCGATGAGCTTACGCTCCTCGGCGGGATGCCCGAAGGGCACCAGCGAGAACGGTACCACGTCCGAGGGGATGCCCAGGAGCTTGCGCAGTCCCTCCACCCTCGCCTCCACCGGATAGATGCCCAGCCACACCGCGCCCAGCCCGAGCTTCACCACCATTATCAGGATGTTCTCGGTGGCTGCCGAACAATCCTGCACCCAGAAACCAGGATACTTTTCCAGCGAGGGATCCCCGCACACCAGGATGGCCCCGGCGCATTCCTTCAACATCTGGGCATAAGGATGGAACTCCGTGATGGACTCCAGCGTCCGTCGGTCGCGCAGCACCACGAAATGCCAGGGGCGCTCGTTCCCGGCGGACGGAGCGGACATCCCCGCTTCCAGAAGCGTTCTCACATCCTTCTCCTCCACGCCCTGCGCAGTATAGCGCCGGACGCTCCTCCTTCCTAGGATGGGGTCCTTGCTCATCGATTCGATTAGGATGTGCGTCGAACTAATAATTATCGAGGTGGTGCGAAAAGTGGATATTGAGCCTACGGATTCAGAGAATCATGCCGGGATTCGAAGATCTGATCTACGCCACCACCTTGCTGTTCTTCATCTTCGACCCGTTCGCCACGGTCCCCATGTTCATAACCCTGACCAGGGACCAGGACCAGAAGGAACAGATGGCCAGCGCCAATAAGGCCGTGTTCGTGGCCGGCCTGCTCTTCGTCATCTTTGCATTGATCGGAACCGAGCTGCTGGCGCTCTTCAGCATCACCGTGGACGCCTTCCGCATCGCCGGTGGAATAGTGCTGCTACTGATGGCCATGGAGATCGTTTTCTCATTGCAGTTGAGCAAGAAGGAGGAGACCAGCGTGGCCTGGGTCATCATCGCCACCCCGCTGCTGAGCGGCCCGGGGGTCATCACCACCGCCATTCTGCTGGTCCATCTCTACGGGCACTTCACCGTGCTGATAGCCGGGGTGATCAGCCTGGCGGTAACCTGGGGCATCATGCGCAACTCCCTGCTCATATCCCAGAAGGTCGGCAACAATGCCATCGACGTGTTCTCCAAGATCATCGGGATGCTGCTGGCGGCCATTGCCGTGGAGTTCATCATGCGCGGCTCGGTGGACTATGTGCTGCACAGCCTGAACCTGGCCTTCACGCTTCTCCCGCTGTGATGCGATTATGCAAAGTTTTTTATTTCTCGCGCACAAACGAGGTGCTAGGTGAACCCATGGCCGACTGCAAGAAATGCGATAGCAGCCTTGACGCGATCCAGATGGACGAGACCCCCAAGCTCATGGTCAGGGGCAGGGAGATAGGGATCAACGCCCTGGACGACATCATGAAGGACGTCCGTACCCGGGATCTCCAGGAGCCAGCCTTGGGAACGGCCTTGTTGGAGGAGGTAAAGCGTTTGGACTACGTCCCTCCGTCCATGGCCAATGATTATCGTGCCGCGCTGCTGCAGGAATATCTGCGCCGCTTCGGATGAAATGTTAGTTAGGATGGAATGATCACATGACCAAATGCACCATATGCAACAGCGAGCAGCATCCGGCCAGAACCGGTCCGGTGAGGATGACGGCGATCGCCGGTGGATCGGACCTTAGGCTGGAGATCAACGAGGCGCACCTCCGGGTATTGGACATGTCGGTGCATCTCCTAGGGCACGTGAACGCTTACCGGGCGCTCTCGGAGCTACCGGACTATCTGGGCCGGAGAAGGACCAGGTACGCCATGGTGCTGATCATGCTGGACGAGCTCGCTCCGCTTATGGAGCTGATGAAGGAGTGCGAGCGGGGGGTCACCGAGCACTCCGCGGAGGTGTCCATAGAAGGGTTCTTCTCCCCCCAGCGCCGGCAGGAAGGGGTGGAGAGGGTGCTGGACGAGATCGGCAAGTCGGAGGTGCTGTTCCTCAAGGTCAAGAAGAACCTGGGGCGCGAGCCGTCGGCCATCGATTTCGCGGTGTTCAAGGACCAGTTCCGCAAGAGCGAGGGGAACATGTTCCCCGCCGTGGAGAAGGTGCTGCGCTACGACTGGAGCTGCGCCGAGGACGCCCTGCCCAGCGACGAGCAGATCGAGATGCTGTTCATGGCCATCGAGCTAACCGTGCGGGGTGCCGCCGAGTTCAGCCACCAATGGGCCATGGCCAACGAGTTCGACATCGATTTCCGATTGGAGACCCGTTACTGCAAGGACGGGGTGGACAAACGGAAGGAAAAGGGTTATTGGGTCAAGACATCCCTATGAGATAACATGGCCGGTGAAATAAGGGACGTCAGCGACGAACTTTTCCTAGACCTGCTGCGCAAGGAGAAACGCTTCATCGTCCTGGAGTTCTGGTCCCCGGGGTGCTCCGTCTGCAAGGAGGTGGAGCCGGAGGTGGTCAAGGCCCAGAAGGAGCTCGGCCCGGACACCCTGTTCATGAGGATCAATACCGACCACAACGCCCAGCTGGCATCCAGGTATCAGGTAACTGGCACCCCTACCTTCGTATACTTCTGCAAGGGAGAGAAGGTAGGAGGCGCCATCGGTTACATCAACGCCACGGTGCTCCGGAACACCGTGAAGGACCTCATACGCCACTCGGCCTCCTGCCCGCCGGGCAAGCGCATCAGCTACGAGATGGATGGCTACGGCTGAGCTTTTATCTAATACCGCATCAATCACCCCTTCATGTGGCAAGCCCTGTCCGTCGAGTCCTGGAAGGCCCGGGGACGCTCCGACCTGAGCAAGGTCTTTCCGACCGTCAGCGAGATCATAGAGCAGGTGCGGAAGGAGGGCGACCACGCGGTCCTCAGGCTCACCGCCAAGTTCGACAAGGTGGAGCTGTCCGATCTTGAGGTCAGCAGGGAGGAGATCGAGGAGGCCTACTCGAAGATCGACGCTGAGCTCCTGGATGCCCTCAAGTTCGCCCGGTCCCGGATAGAATCGTATCACCGCAGACAGCGGCCTGATGACGTAACGCTCTTCAGCGAGGGCAAGAGCTCCCTGGGCTGGAAGTACTCGCCCCTGGCCTCGGTCGGGATATACATTCCAGGGGGAAAGGCCTCCTATCCCAGCACGGCGCTCATGTGCGCCGTCCCGGCCAAGGTGGCCGGAGTCGGTCGCGTCATCGCCTGCACCCCTCCGCCCGTCCACCCGTTGACCCTGGTGGCCTTGGACCTCTCGGGCGTGGATCACATCTTCAAGTGCGGCGGCGCCCAGGCCATAGCTGCCATGGGACTGGGGACGCAGAGCGTGCCCAAGGTCCTCAAGATCGTCGGCCCCGGCAACCTTTACGTCACCGCGGCCAAGGTACTGCTGAGGCAGGAAGCGGAGATGGACTTCCCGGCCGGACCGAGCGAGATAGCGGTTCTGGCGGACCGTACGGCAAGACCGGAGAACGTGGCGGCGGACATCCTGGCCCAGGCGGAGCACGGTCCCGATTCCGCCTGCGCCCTGGTGACCGACGATCCGAAGCTCGTCGATGAGGTCGGAAAGATCATCGAGGAGAGCACCGCTAAGAGCGAACGTCAGGAGCTCATCCGGTCGTCCCTGAGGAGCAGCGGCTTCATCATGGTGAAGGATATGGTAGAGGGGGTATCGGTATGCAATGAGCTGGCCCCTGAGCACCTCTCGGTCCAGACGGTCGATCCCCTATCCATACTTCCCTCCGTACAGACCGCCGGAGCGATATTCTTAGGCGGGAACTCGCCGGTGGCATGCGGGGATTACACCACCGGCACCGACCATGTGCTCCCGACCGCGGGGAACGCGGCGGTGCACTCCGGCCTGGACGTGCTGCACTTCATGAAACGCTCGTCGGTGCAGATGCTGGACCAGGATAAGTTGAAAGAGCTGGCCCCCGCCACCGTGAGATTGGCGGAAACGGAAGGTCTGCGCGCGCACGCCGAATCGGTGCGCGTGCGTTTGAAAAAGTAAAAGGATGGTCCTAGACCATCTTGGTGCCCGCGGAGTAGTTGGCGCTCTGGTTCCAGACCTCTTTGACATCCAGGACCCAAACGCCCGAGGCCTTCATACCCATCTTGGCCAGCTCGGCGTTCATTCCCTCGAAGATCGGTCCGGAGGTGACCAGATCCTTTACCTTCGCTCGGATCTCGTAGGACTGCAGCTTGCTTCCGGCCAGGACCGAGACCAGCTCTCCCTTGGCCTTCATGCCCTCCAGGTTCTTGCCGGTGCGCTTCATCAGGATGGCCCCGATGATGATGGTGTCCGGGGCCGGGGCCTTGATGCTTCCCGCCTGGATGATATGGACATCGCCCTTGTCAGATTTCGTGGCAATGACCCTCACCGACGCAGGGTCGTTGAGGACCTTCATGACCTCTTCCGGTATCGCTACCATTTGATTCACCGGATAAGAAATGCCTAACTGGCGTTATAAACCATTGCAACAGAAATATGACCAATCGACATCTGGCCTCATTTCGGAGGCCAGCGTATAGCTGCGATGGATATGACCATTTGGGTTATGATAATGACCTAATGACTGGAATGCATCCCCGGTCCCGCATCACCCGTACCGCGGTCCGGACCGCTTCCTCGGTCTTGACCTCCACCAGTACGGACATGTCCTTCTCCCGTGCCAATCGCAGGTAACGATCGCAGTCCAATTGCCCGGTGTACGGTATCTGGTGATCGCTCTTACCGTCCCAATCGTGGAAGTGCATATGCCAAACCCGGTCCAGATGGGAGAGCATGAAATCCTCTTCCTTGTAACCGGAGCGGCCGTCGTGGCCTATGTCCCAGCAAAGCCCCACGTTCGGAAGGTCGATCACCGATTCAGCGGCCCGGCGCATGAAGGGCAGGGCGAAATGCCCGGTGTTCTCCAGGCAGATCCGGATGTCCAACGATTCTGCCAGGGAAGACAGCCTGGAAAGGGAACCGTTCAAAGATTCCACGTACTCGTCCAGATAACGCTCATAAACCCATATCTTGCGGTCCGGCAGCGTGAAATAGACCCCGGGGTTCAGGTGCAGGTTGATCAGGAAAACCCCATGCCGGGAGCCCCAGCGCAGAGCCTCCTCGCACCTTTCCAGATGCCCCTGTCTGACCGCCGGCTGCAGAGAACCGAGGTCCAGCTCGTCGTGCAGGTGCATGCTGAAGCGCATCCCCTCCTTCATGGCCGAACGGACCTCCCGGGAGCTGACGTTCTCCGGGAACGAATAGGGCAGGTTGACGTTCAGTTCGACGAAGTCCAGGCCAAGATCCCGGCACAGGTCCAAGTTAGGGCGGAGCTCCTGAAATCCGATCAGGACGGGGATACCGAAAACGCTCATTCGAACCTCGACGTCCGGGAAAGTAGATAAAAGGAACGAACTCACTTGACGAGAAGGAAACGACGCTCCTGCCTTAGCTCGGACCTCCCGTGATAACGCTTCTCCAGCCTGCGTTCCCAGGCCTTTATGGTCCTCAGACCCGGGAACAGGGCGGGCACTTCGTCCTTCAGGAAGTAACGGCAGATCAACCCGTTGCCCCGTCGGAAGGTGCGCCTCTCCACCTCTAGACCTTTTCCGAAGCGCATGTCCTCCTCCCCGAACACGGAGACGTAGAGCATCCCTTTCTTCCTGAGCACCCTTTCGATCTCCGCCGAAGCCTTGACCAGCGATGCCTGGTCCAGATGTCCCAGCACGTGCGAGGCCGCCACGTTCGTGATGCTCTCGTCCATGAACGGCAGGAAGGTAACGTCTGCCTGTACCAGATCGATGCTGTGCATCCCGGCGCAGGCCCTCAGGGCGGGAAGGGAGAAGTCCAGGCCGATTATCTCAGCGTCAGCGGGAAACGCGCTGAGGTTCTTTCCGTTCCCGATGCCCAGCTCCAGTACCGAACCGTGCATGGGGATCTCCTCATCGCTCGACCCCTTCCAGGGTCGGTCCTCCCCCTGGTAGAGGCGGTCCCAGTCCTCCCTGGAGCTCATTCCCTGCGCAGCTCCAGATGATAATAGTTGAGATCGTCATACCCCTTATCAAGAACGAAGCCGGGGAAGAAGGACGGAGCCTTTTCCATCGGTATCCTCTCGTGGAGGGGCGGCCCCCCTTCCGTCTCCTTGGCCTGCCAGTCCACCAGGCTGATCCTTCCCTTGGGCCTCAGCACCCGGGAGATCTCTCTGACCAGACGCGCCTTGTCCTCCACCTCGTGGAAGACGTTGACCATGACCACCCGGTCCAAGGAGGCGTCGGGCAAGGGTATCTCGGGGAGGGTCGCTCTTACCAGGCGGATCCTCTCCAGCCCATTGTCCCTTTCTCTGATTCCGTCTAACATCTCCTGCTGGAAGTCCAGGGCGATGATCCTGGCGCCCTCGTCGGCCAACGGTATGGACAGATATCCGACCCCGGCGCCCAGGTCGGCGATGACCTCGTCCTTCCGGGGTCCGATGCGTTGAACGATGACCTCCACCGGCTGCCGGCGGCGACGGTCCTCATTTACCAGTCGGTGACTTTCGGAAGCAGGGAACTGGGTAGGGTGCTGATGCATGCCTTCTCATTTCCAAGGCGGTATTTCAATCATCCTCTACCGGTGGCGGGACCTTGCGCACCTTCTTGAGCTCCGTCCCTCCGACCTTCTTCAGCTTGCCGGTGTCCAGGGCCCAGCGGAAGTTCTCCACCTCGGTCTTGGCGATGGTGACCTTGTCCCCAGCCTTGTAGGTCACGCCGTTCACCCAGTCCTTGAAGCCGGCCACGGCCTTGTAGACGTCCGCCTCCTCGATACCCTGGGCGAACTTCTGCCTCCCCTTCATCTCCGAATAGGTTCCGTTGAACACCGTAAGCTTCCCGTCCTTCAGCTCGCCGACCTTGGTGCATACCGCATCCAGAAGGTAACGGTCGTGGGTGACGATGATAAGGGAACCGGTGTATTCGCGCAGCGCATCCTCCACCGCCTCCTTGCTCGGGATGTCCAGATAGTTGGACGGCTCGTCCAGGATGAGGAGGTTCTTGTGCTGCGCCAGCAGTATGGCCAGCGCCAGCCGGGCCCTCTCTCCGCCGGAGAGCGTGCTTATCGGCCTCTCCACGTCCTTGCCGGTGAGCAGCAGCCGAGCCAGGATGGCCCTGGCCTCCACCGCCTGCTGTCCGAGCGCCTTCTTCATCTGCTGCTCGGCGGTGAGCTCCTGGTCCAGAAGCTCGTGCTCCTGCGCATAGTAGCCGACCTTCACCCCCGGGGACATGTACAGTTCCCCCAGATAGGGCAGCTTGGACTGCAGCGCCTTGAGCAGGGTGGTCTTCCCGCTGCCGTTGGGCCCGAATATGCCCAGCTTATCGCCCTTCTCCAGCTCGAGGTCCACCTTGTCCAGGACCTTGCGCTTTCCGCGGGCCACCTCCAGCTCCTTGGCGGTCAGCACGTTCTTTCCGGATTTGCCGAGAGCGTAGATGCGTACCTGCAGGTCCTTCTCGTCGGGCGGCGGTTCCGGGACCTCCACCCGCTCAGCCATCTTCTCCCTGGTCTTGTGATATGATTTGAACTTGTACTTGGTGTGGAGCTCCTCGGCCACCTTCTCCTGGCGCTCCTTCTCCCGCACCGCCTTCTCGTGGGCCTGCAACAGCCGCTCGCGGTCCAGGGCCTTCTTCTCCATGAATATGGAATAGTTACCGGAGTAATGCGTCAGCTTCCCGTTCTCCAGCTCGATTATGCGGGTGGCGACGTTGTCCAGGAAGTAACGGTCGTGGGATATGATGATCACCGCCCCCTTGAGCTTCAGGAGCTGGTCCTCCAGCCACTCCACGGTCTCGATGTCCAGGTGGCTGGTCGGCTCGTCCAAGAATATCAGGTCGGACCTCTCCGCCTGCGCCAGCACGCGGGAGAGCATGACCTTGGTCCGTTCCCCACCGCTCAGCTCCCCCATCTTCCCCTTGGCCTTCTCGTCCAGGCCGAACTCCTCCAGGATGCCCATGGCCTTGTCCTTGGTCTGTCCGGGGGTCAACCTGGCCAGCTCCTCTTGGATGTGCGAGTATTCCGTGGACAGGGCGTTCCAGTCGGTATCTGAATCACCACCCGAGGCCATGACCGCCTCGATCTCCGCCGCCCTCTTGCGCAGGGGAGCCTCCTCCTCGCTGAGAACGGCCATGGCGGAGTCAACGGAGGAGGAGTGGTCGACCTCCACGAACTGGGAGAGGTAGCTGATCTTGCTGGTGCGGAGGTTCAGCGTTCCCACGTCCGGCTTCACCCGCCCCATCAGAAGCTTGATGAGGGTGGTCTTACCGGCCCCGTTGCGTCCGACCAGGCCGATGCGGTCGCCCAGCTCGATCTGGATGTCCACATCCTTCAGGACCTCCTTGGGTCCGAAGGCCTTGCCCACGCCCTCCGCCTTCAGGAGCATGTCAAGGCTATCGTGCCGCGGACTTTATGCCTTTCCCTAGAGCTTGACGATCATGTCGTCCCGGGAGATCATAAGTTGACCCGGATAACGCTCCTCGATCTCCTCGCGGTCCCGGATGGTGGGGTATTTGTAAGCATCGAAGTGGGTGAGGACCAGACGTTTCGCGCCCGATTCCCTCTTGATGTCCAAGGCATCCTCCGGCGTCAGGTGGGGCCACAGGTCGCTCCTCTCCCCGCTGCGGAAGGCGCTCTCCGTGATCAGCAGATCGACGTTGCGCGCCAGCTCCACGGTGTTCTTGCAGGGCCCGGTATCGGTGCAGAAGGCGATGGTCCTCCCGTCCAGTTCCAGACGATAGCCCAGGCAGGGGGAGGAATGGAAGAGCAGACGGCTGTGGAAGGTGAACGGCCTTTCATGCACTCCCTCTCGGACCTCCAGGACCTCGATGTTGTATGGGATGAGGCCGAGCGGCACGGAGTACGGGTCGCGCAGCAGCTCGTGCAGTGCGGCATGCGTGCCCATTATTCCCACCACCGTCACCTTGTCCTTGAAGCGGAAGCGGGCCAGCTGGTGCAGGCCTATGAGGTGGTCAAGATGGTGATGGGAGAGCATGATGACGGTGGGCTTGGACAGATCGGCGTAGCGGTCCAGCTTGTGCAGGCCTCCGCCGGCGTCCAGCACCACGTTGAAGTCCTTGGCGCGCACCAGGATGCTCAGGGTGTTCCCGGTGTCCGTGTCGTACCATCCGTTGGTCCCCATGAAAACTACGTCCACTTGACCACCGGGAATAACATGCCATTAACCAGCATAATAAAGATTCGGAGGGTCTCCGCGTAAACTATTAGTGTAAGCTACTGCCTTCCACGGAAGGATGGAAGTCAAGCACGAGATCCTCCTGGAACAGATGCTGGAGGAGCTTAGGGCGCAGACCAGGGCCCTCCAGGAGATCCAGAGGCGTTTGGAGGAGATGGAAAGGACCCGGTCCCCAAGGCCCGAGGACTTGAAGCCGGCCATCGAGCGAACGGATAGGTAAACCCGATGACCGTTGAAAGGAGACTGGCGATAATCGGCTGCCCGGTGCTGGAGGACGAGATAGTCTATCTGCTCAGCGGAGACACGGGCCTTAAGGACATCTTCGTGGTGAAGGACGACCACTCCGAGAAGCTCATCCGCAAGCTGGGCCAGAAGGGCGTGGACATAGTTCCGATAAGCGAGGAAGGCATATCCCGTCTGCCGGACAGCGCCGGACGCTCGGTGGTCGTCTGGATGAAGTCGATGGGGTTGCACGAGGAGCCCAAGGAGCTGGGAAGGGAGGTCGCCCGCTCCGCGAAGGTGATGGACGGTCATTGCTCCACCATCCTTCTTTTCTACGGCCTCTGCGGCAACGCCTTCAAGGACATGAACCTGCTCTTCGAAGAAGTTCGGACGCCAGTGGTCATCCTGACCGATGAGAAGGGGCAGACCGTGGACGATTGCATCGCCGTTCCCCTGGGCGGGACGGACGGCTATCTGCGGTTGCTGAAACGATACCCAGGGGTGTTCTACATGACCCCGGCCTGGGCGGACAACTGGGAGCTCCTGATCAACAAGATGGAGATATCCCGGGGTACCGAGATGGGTAACTTGGACATGCTGAAGATGCTGTTCGAGATGGCCGGCTACAACCGTGTGCTGCTCATCGACACCGGATTGGGGGACCGCGAGGTGCTTCGTTCCAAGACGCGGGAGTTCAGCACCGAGTTCAAATTCCAGGAGATAGAGCTGGAGCCCGGCTTCGTGAGCACCAGGGTAAGCGACGACGCCTACCGGAAGTGCGTGGAGCTGGTGGAGAACGGGAAAAGGGGATAAGGAAAAGGTTTGGGTTCGACCTTAGGCTTTTTTCCTGAGCATCAGGACCACAGCGACCGCAGCAATGATGATGGCCACGACCACAAGGACCATGATGACCATCAGACCGGTGGCCAGGGAATCGATCTTCTCGTTGGCGTCCGCCAGGTCGTTCGCGAGAGCGTCGTTCGCCGCCGACAGCTCATGGTTGGCCTCCTGAAGGTCATCTATGGTCTGATTCTGGTCGGCCAGCTGCTCATACACCGAAGCGGAATGGATGAAGGTCAAAGAGCCTGTGAACCCTTCGAAACTGAGGTCATCCCAGGTATAGTCGGACGGATGCATCCTGGTGAACTGCACCTCATAATCACCTGACAGCAACATCTGCGGCACGTCCACATAGAAGTGGCCGGGATTGCCATCCTTGACGTAGGCGGTCGCAACCTGTGTGGCCACCACCTCGCCGTCGGAGTTCCTTATGATCACATCGGAGGTTAGCTCCTCATAGGTCGCGAAGGCGAAGTTATAGTCAGCAATGACCATCACCTGCTCCCCGGTCATGACATCTCGTTCCTGAGGGAACCATTTCATTTGCAGGTCCATGACCTTTATCTTCTCGGCCGTGGCCGTGGTGTATGGGGATGGTTCGCTGAAAGAGAAGCCACCTATGGCGAAGATATTTCCCTCCTCGTCGAAGCCCACCGATTGATACTTCCGGTCAATGGTCAGCTCAGGCATGTAGACGAAACTGTTGTGGTAGATATCCATACAGAAGCTGCGGTTGGTCACCGTTCCACTTGTCGAATAGGCACTGTTGCCATAACCTCCTCCGATCAGATAGACCATGCCATCCGGCCCGATCAGGACGTCAGCTCCCGCGAACTTTTCGGGAAAGGGGTTCATCGAACCCCACCACTGGTCCTCCACGACGTGGTAATAGATGACGTCGGAATAGGTGTACAAGATGTCCGGGTTCGACCCACCGATGTACATGATGACATTGTCCGTCAGGGCTACTGTGCCCCCGGAATACCTGGGCTCGGGCATGGCCGCACCAGACGACCAGGTATCGGCGGCCGGGTCATATATCTGGACTAGCCCAGTGGGTTCGTTCGGGTTCACTGTCTCATTGATCCCGCTGAACACGTAGATCAGCCCGTTGGGCATAGCAACGGCTTCGGACACGGAGCAGGGGTTGGGCATCCCGGCACCGAGAGCCCAGGAATCTGTCAACGGATCGTAGATCTGGACCTCGTATTGGTAGATCTCGGCCAATGAATTGTTCTTTCCGCCAAAGACATAGATATTACCATCAGCGCCTATGGCGGCGGACGCCCCGTTCACACCCACAGGCAGATGAGCGAGCTCACTGACTTGCTCCGTCTCCAGGTCGTAAAGGGTCACATTATCGTAGGCGTTCGTGCCGACTCCGACCCTTCCTCCGATGATGTAAAGATTATAGCTGTCGTCCTGCACCGTGGCAGCGAGATAAACTGGATAAGGCAACGGTGCGGCCGCCGTCCACTGCGGCTCGGGTACCGCGGCGGATACGTTGTCCACGGCGACAACGCAGGCCGATAAAAGGAATGCGGCAGCGAGCAAAAAGCAGATCGATCGCTTCAGATGAATCATTTAGTCTCCTCCCTCGGACCGAGAGATTCCCCGGACCGTCGATGAAATTATTTTTTGGATGATTATAAAATCATTTGCCAGAAAATCGTACGAACGATGTTCCACATTTCAATGCCAAGATCTCCAGATGAATATTACTGGATCTTTGCCAAGCCGTTATACGATCTGATTGTACGAAGACGCAAGAAAAAACTAGAAGAAGTAAAAGGGAAGTGGTTTATCGAAGTTGCCTTCCGAGTTTAGAACCTGTCCTTCGGCTTGTGCTTCTGGAAGCAGTCCCTGCAGTAGACAGGCCTGCCCTCAGTCGGCTTGAAAGGAACCTGGGTTTTCGCTCCACAGTCGGAGCAAACTACATCGTGCATCTCGCGGGGCCCGTCGTTTCTGGGGCGGTTGTATCCGCCCGACCTCTGTCGTCCGTACATTACTAATCTACCTATTTTTGTTAGCAAAGATCAGCTGACCCTTGTAACGATTTATGCGAAGCAGTTACTAGTATTTATATTGAGTACTCAAGGATAGTGCAAGTGAACCAATGAAATCGGCAGGTCCCCATCATGGATGAAGGACCAAATAATTGCAGAAAAAACACCGGGGTGATTTTATTTACCATGGGCTGCCTGTTTTAACACTATGAAGAATGCATCCCCCAAGAAACGGACGTTGACCGATAGCTTCGGTAAGCCCGTGGAGGACGACCAGAACAGCCTGACCGCTGGGCGTAACGGACCCACGCTGGTCCAGGATGTGCATCTCATCGAGAAGCTGGCACATTTCGACCGGGAGCGCATCCCGGAACGGGTCGTTCATGCCAAGGGAGCCGGTGCATACGGCTATTTCGAAGTGACCGCGGACGTCACCAAGTACACCAAGGCCAAGTTCCTCAGCAAGGTGGGGAAGAGGACCGAGGTGTTCGTAAGGTTCTCCACCGTAGGCGGTGAGAAGGGGTCGGCGGATGCGGAGCGCGATCCCAGAGGCTTCGCGGTCAAGTTCTATACTGAAGAAGGGAACTACGACATGGTCGGCAACAACACCCCGGTGTTCTTCATCCGGGACGCCATCAAGTTCCCGGACTTCATACACACCCAGAAGAGGAACCCGGGCACCAACCTAAAGGACCCCAACATGTTCTGGGACTTCCTCTCCCTGACGCCGGAGTCGATCCACCAGGTGACCATTCTGTTCTCGGACCGAGGCACGCCCGCGACCTACAGGAACATGAACGGATACACCAGCCACACTTACAAGTGGTACAACGAAAAAGGCGAATACTACTGGATCAAGCTGCACTTCAAGACCGAGCAAGGGATCAGGAACCTGACCGCCGCCGAGTCCGACGAGATGAAGAGCAGGGACCCGGACCACGCCACCCGCGATCTGTACGAATCGATAGCCAAGGGTGAATTCCCTTCCTGGAAGGTCGAGGTGCAGATCATGACCCCCGAGCAGGCCGAGAAATATCGTTTCGACCCGTTCGACATCACCAAGGTCTGGCCACATGGCGACGTTCCGCCCATGACCATCGGCCGCATAGTGTTGAACCGGAACCCCGAAAACTACTTCGCGGAGGTGGAGCAGTCGGCGTTCTCTCCCGGTAACTTCGTACCAGGCATCGCCGCCTCACCGGACAAGCTGCTGCAGGGCCGCCTGTTCTCCTATCACGACACGCACCGCCACCGGCTGGGAGCGAACTATCACCTGATCCCGGTTAACCGGCCCAAGGGAATCGCGGCCAATAACTACCAGAGGGACGGGCCCATGATGACCGGGGAGAACGGAGGGGCAGGACCGAACTACTACCCGAACACCTTCCAGGGACCGGAGCCGGTCCCCGGGATGGGAGAGCCGGCCTTCGATCTCAAGGGCAAGGCCGCGAAGCAGCGCTACGACCACCCGAACTCCGACTTCGTGCAGGCGGGAACGCTATACTCCAAGGTGATGAACGACACCGACCGCAAGCATCTTGTAGCCAACATCGTAAGCCATCTCAGAGGGGCCGAGGAACGTATTCAGTACCGGCAGACGGCCATATTCTATCTGGCGAACGCTGACTATGGCAAACTGGTGGCCAAGGGTCTGAAGCTGGACCTCAAGAAGGTCAAGGTGCTGGCGGCGATGAGCCAGGAGGAGAGGGTCAAGGCCACTTTGTAAGCGACAAAATCGACAAAACCTTTTCTTTCATTTCATTTTCGATGGACAATTCGGCATCTGCCGATTATTTACGTCAAATCACGTAGGCATTTTCGACAACCTATATATCCTCAATAACCAACGAAAATGTTTAGGGGGGTTAATATCAGCGAAGTCAAAGGTATGGAGGCCTTCAAGCAGGAAGCCAAGGAGATGGGCATGGGAATGAAGGACCAGATGCATGCCTACATCTATCTGAAATGGACGGCACGGTACATTCATTGGTTGAGGAATCGGACGATGCCTCATGCCAACGCGGACAAGAAGAAGCACTGGGAGGAGCACTACCACAGCAAGGTGCTACCGCTCGAACTGGCGGAGGCCATAATTTCGTTGGACCACGACATCCCGTTGACCGATCTGGAACAGATCGTCCCGTATGAACTGGCTAGGGACATTCTGCTAAGCTCGCCGACCGACGTTGCGCTATACGAATGCGGCTGCCGCGCCTCGGCCAAGAACCCTTGTCAACCTACCCGGGTCTGCATGGTCATCGGCAAGCCCTTCGCGGACGCCTGCCTGGAGATCAATCCGGACAAGACCCAGCGGGCCACCACCGAGGAGGCCCTCAAGGTGCTGAGGGAAGAGGAGGCCAGGGGACATATGCATACCGCCTGGTTCAAGGATGTTAACCTGGGGCGCTTCTACGCCATATGCAACTGCTGCAAGTGCTGCTGCGCCGGCCTGCAGGCCATGAACGAGTTCGGTTTCAGGATGATCTCGCCCTCCGGATACTCCGCAAGGCTGGAGGAGGACAAGTGCAAGGCCTGCGGCAAATGCGCCAAGGCCTGCCCGTTCGAAGCTATCACCTTCGAGGACAAGAAGGTCCACTTCAACTATGAGAAGTGCATGGGCTGCGGGATCTGCGCATCGACCTGTGAGCAGCACGCCTGGTCGTTGGTCTTGGACGCCAAGAAAGGCATACCTATGGATGTATCGGATATCCCGGTGCAGAAGAAGGAGGCCGTGACCACCTAAGGATGGCCCACCCTCTCATGCTCCATGAGCGAGCGATAGCGGAGAGGGTCACGCTTTTTTATGGGATGGGGAAAGATAAGGAGGAAAAGAAAAATGTTAGTGATGCAGGTGGCAGAGCACAGCCCTGAAACATGCCCGGCCTTTACGGACAAGTACAGGGCGGCGACGCTGAAGTGGTTCGAGAAGGAAGAATCCAATTGCGCCAAGTTCGGCGTGAAGATGATCGGGTTCTGGAACGACCATCCGACCCATACGGTCTATATGTTGTTCGAAGCCCCCAGCATGGACGCCATGATGGGAGTGATGATGACTCCGGAGACCCAGTCGATGATGTCGTTCCAGAAGATCCGGGCCTTCCCGGTCTTCGACTTCAAGCAGACCTGGGAAATGATCAAGAGCTCGAAGTGAAAACGCAGAAACGGTCGGTCTTCCCCAAGACCGACATGATTTTTTTATTTGTTTTGGGGCGGATCTGATCCTCCTCGATGGAACACCGTCCACCGTCAAGGCCGCGAACGCAATGAAAATGGCATTCTATGGCGGGACGACCCTTGTCATGATCGCAGCTCTGATCGATGTCTTCGTCATCGATCATTATTTCCGGAACCGCTCATGGACCGATAATATCGACAGGTGAACCAACTACCGTTCTTAGGGACCGTTTCATATCAATTGGGGCTTGCGGTCTGCGGGATCGCCGCCATCTTCCTGGGCATATCGTTCTCAAAGGGACAGATATGAAAGAGGTCTGAAAAAGTGGTGGACACTGGGGGATAAGTGACCAGAAAAATGACTGGCTAGAGTATCAAAATTTCCTAGAGTGGAAAAGATCTAGGGAATCTCTTGGCAGAGAGGAGATAAGTTTTCTTCGCTAAACCTTTTCCTTTATTTTTTTAAAAATGGAAGTGATAATTATTTAAGATGGACTAGTTCGTTAATACCCTATGAAACCAAGGGAGTGTACAATAGGTGCAATGGGGATTGGATTATTAACCATTTTTATAGGCTTTATGTTAGAAGCATATGCAGAAGCTAACTATACAGTTTATTTACTCGGAGATGTCTGGATAATTTGCGGAATAATGATTATTGCAATATCAATTGCCATTCATGGATTGTTATTACAATTGCAAGGTAATTCAACACCCCAACCATTGCAATATTGTCTTCAATGTGGAAAAGTTCTTGCTCCTTCCGAAATGGTATGTACCCAATGCGGAAAAATAAGATCATACAAATGATTGATTTGAAAATTAAAACCCCTTCCACTATTTTTTATATCTTCAACCTCATCATTTCATGATCATATGAATTCAAATCAAATCCCACCGAATCCATATAACCAAAAGACTCGGGGATTTGACCATAAAAAATGGGACAAGATTATCGCTGTGATTATTGTTATTTTAATTGTTTTAGGTGTATATTTTATTCCTGGTGTCTCCATTACTGAGGATACTGGAACTGATGGATCAACTGGCGTTCAAGTTTGGTTACAGAATTATAATCCAGTAAAAACAATTACGGTAACTGTTGTTGCTGTTATAACATTTGACAACAATGAACAATATTCAAACAGCAGGACATTTACACTTGGTCCGTTAGAGAAAGAAACTGGAATAATATGGGTTGAAACTCCCACTATGACACAATGGTTTCACGCTTGGACTTGGGACAGCTATATCGAATAACTACCAGAACCATCTTCTTTTCTTAGCGTGAAGGGACGAATGATCACTTCTACTCATGACTCTAAGATTACTAGGTTGATTATTCTGTTTATTTCCATCTATATGATGAACAACCCTACCTCGACCAATACGACCACCTATTTTCTTTTCAGCTACTGATCTATGGACCAATTTGTTACTATCTTTCCACCTTCGGTAGCCTTTCTTATCTTTGTATGATTTCACCATATCTTCTCGATAAAAGAGGAAAAAACTCGACCTTAATAGTTCTGTTACCATTCAACGAATAGAAAAATCTGGTTGAATTGGGGTTTTTGTGTGGTTCAACCATTCTCCTATCGGGGTTAGTCGTTGGTTGAACATACGCTTATTAGACCGTTTCTTACATGGTTGAAGGAGTGGTTTATCGTGCGGTTGTCGTCTTTTGTAAAGTAATAACCCCTTTCTGATACCGTGTCCTAGGGTGCTGTCACTAGTGTCACTGATGTCATTGGTCCTTTTTCGCCCTACGGATCACGGGGACCTCTACCTCAAAGGATGAATTCCAACCCATTCTCTTTCTCAATCCTTTCTCAATTCCATTTGCGATAGGTATCGCATAATCATCCCCATAAAGCCCAACCAAAGCCTCTATGAGGGTTGCCATATCAAAGGAGGGAAAACAACCCCTCAATATCTCAGGATCAAAGGGCGGACTACTCTTTCCTCCCCAGGATTCTGGATCCCAATAACTTTCTGAGCCTATGAACCCATAAGTGACAAGTCGATTGAGATCCAATATCGAATTTCTCATCCATTCATGCATATTGGTCTTCATTTGTCTTTGAGAATCACTAAGATTTTGTTTATTGCTCAAATATTTCAAATTTTTTTCTGCCAGTAACCCTAAAAATTGGATTCTATCCTCAGTAAGGGTAGATCTGCCATGTCGTTGATCCTCCAACCAGGTCTCAATATACTTGTCCTTTAAGGCCAACCTTTCCTTGATAATCCTCTGCTTATTTTCATTCATGTGATTCATCTAAATCACAAAATATGATTGAGTGATAATAAGTGTTTGGTTACCTCTTGTCTATCCATGAATGACTTTACTGAAGTCAAGGTAAATTGTGCCATACTAATCCGAGGGGATGTAATCGCCCTTAAACGGATTATGCAACAGCTCAACCAGTGGATCTCCCATGAACCAGAACTTAAACTGATTCATCAGCAGGTCTCGGCCTCAAAGCTCTGGATCAAGGAAGGAGATGATATGAATGAGCGATCTAGAGAAGGTTAAAAAGCCTATCAATATCCCTGGCAGGATCTTCCCTGATGGCAGTATCTTAGAACAATGCTGGGACGGAAATAAGGCATATTTCTACTGCTGGACTCCCGAGGGGAATAGAAAGTATGAGGCCGTTGATACTTTCAATAGTAGAGGAGAAACACTAGCTCCCATCACTGACGAGCTGGTGGAGATGGGGATCATTCAGCTCCCCACCTATCCTGTCGAATATCAGAGCGAGATTGATCTCTTACAAGCCATCCAGTCTTTTATCCATGATTGGGTTGAGATAGATCAGGACATGGAGAAGCTCCTGGCAGGTTATGTCATGCTTACCTGGCTTTATGATAAATGTCCAACCATGCCGATTATCAATGCTAGGGGAGGAGCTGGGACAGGTAAGACTCGCTTACTTGAGACCATGAGGCAGATCTGTTACCGTGGAATGAGAGCCTCTGGTTGTCTAAGCTTTTCTGCCATGTTCAGGACCGTGGAGAGATGGAAAGGGACGCTTTGCATCAATGAAGGAGATCTCCACAATTCCAAGGAGACCTCTGAGACGGTGAAATACCTGAATGAGAGATATGAGAAGGGAGGGAATGTATGGAGGACTAATCCAGACTCCTTAAAATGTGAATTCTTTAACGCTTATGGTCCTACGATCTTAACGACTAGGGCGGTATTCGGGGACAATGCTCTGGAGTCTCGATGTATAATCGTCCCCATGTTGGAAAAGAAACGGCAGGACATTAAGATCAATCTTACCCAGGAGTTCTACGATCAAGCTGGGATCCTGCGTGATTCATTGTTATTTTTCAGGTTCAAACATTGGATGGACTTCGAGAACGATTTTTCCCTTGTATTTCCCGATCTGTCCCCGAGGTTCAACCAGATCATACAACCTTTAGCGTCCTTATCAAAACTGATTGACTCTAAGTCGGTAATTGCGGATCAAGCTCCTAGCAGATCGTTCTACAAGGAAATTGAAGGGATGGTATTCGACCTTCAGCAGAGGATCGTGGAGGCTCAGGCCGATAGTCCTGATGGGCAGATCGTCAGAGCTTACTTTGATCTCGAGATAAGCGGGGAAGATGACGCTAAGCTCTCATTTACTGCCCAGGACATCAGCTCAAAGATCGAGGAGAACGGGGGTAAGTTATCCCCTCAATCGGTTGGTAAAAGGCTTGTCGCTCTTGGGTTCAAATTAAAGAGGGAGTCGTCAAAGCGTCCCTACTACCTACCAGAAGATCTCAGGGAGACCTTGAAAAAGAGGTTTATCCCCGTTAATCGGCCTCTCAATAAAACAAATCGTGACGGCAGTGACATTAGTGACGGCAGAGCGGGACACCAGGAGAGGATAGCATGATCCCCAAGATAGAGAGCTGTCCTAATTGTGGAGCGTCCTCTCACATTCGGATCAAGGTTGGCAGGGCTTGGAAAAGAGCTTGGAGGACTAGGAGAACAATACCGAAGATCTGCCCAAATTGCCACCAGGAGATTGAATATGAGGGGCGGTTGGAGTATGTTTGCCTTAATTGCGGTTATCGCTCAGGGAGGGAATCTCGATGAGAGTCGCTCTCTACGCTCGAGTATCGAGGTCCGACAAGGAGCAGGATCCCGAGAATCAGCTCCTAAAGCTCAGACAATACGCTCAAGCGAGAGGTTGGGAGATCTATGCAACATATCAGGACTATGCAAGTGGAGCGTCCCCATCCCGTCCTGGTCTCGATAAGATGATTAGGGAGGGGAGAGCGAGACATTACGATAGCGTCCTGATCGTGAGACTCGATCGTCTCGCTCGATCAGTAAAGCAATTGCTGACCATTTTAGAGGATCTAGACAGGAGTGGAGTCGCCCTGATATGCTCGGATCAGGAGATCGACACGAAAAGCCCAGCAGGAAAGCTACTTTTCACGGTCCTGGGAGCTGTCGCGGAGCTTGAACTAGAGCTGATAAGGGAAAGGACCAAGGACGGCCTAGCGAGGGCTAGAGCCGAGGGAAAACGGATCGGGAGACCACCCAACAAGGCTCTTGATGAGGAGATCACCGTCCTACGATCCCAGGGATTAAGCCTTAGGCAGATAGGGGAGATTGTCGGCCTAAGCCACCAAGGAGTCAAGCAGAGGCTCAGGAGGACCAGGTTACAAAAAGGGGATGGTTCTGAGACATGAACCCAGTCGTTCTCTATCCCTTCAATTTACCTAGGGCTTCAAAATCGTCCGATATTATTACAATGAGCGAGTGCCATTCTCTCTCCGAGGGATACTAAGTGCCTAGTGCATGGTGGTCCCTCTGCCAAGAGATCGAGAGATACATCAAGGAATGTGAAGAGGAACGGAACTATTCGCCATTCACGATCAGGAACTACCGATACGCTCTTGATCGTCAATTCAAGGCATTGAAGGAGGCTGGAATGACCTATAACCCAAGGAAAATTGGAAAGAATGAACTGTTTTTCCTAAGGGATGAGCATTTTTCAGATCTCGCTAAGCCTAGATTTAAATGGCATATGATCTCCCAACTGGTCTGTTTTTGTAAGTGGGCTGGAAATAACACAATAGGACAGATCAAGCTCAACTATGGAGACACTACCAGGACTAATGTTAGATGGTTGGATGATGATGAGACGGCAAAGCTCATTGACAACCTAGAGACTCCAATGGAGACTTTTATCGTCCATTGTGAGCTGGGACTGGGGATGAGGAGGATCGAGGTCCAGAGACTGAGGACCGACTCATTCCACTTTGGCAGGGAGAACTATGTTTCCGTTCAGGGAAAAGGCCGTAATGGAGGGAAGTATCGGAGGATCCCTCTACGACCAGACACCAGGCCGATATTGGAGGAATTCTTGGAATACCGTAAAGGAGTGATCCGAGGATACAATGACATTGGAATCCTGGTGGTTCATGGTGGTCAGGACGGCCTAAAACCATACGGAAAGACAGGGATCGACAAGATACTTGAGAACCTCTCCAAGCGTATTGGAGTTAAATTCTCTAACCATGATCTACGGAGAACATTCGGGAGGCGAATGTTCAGATCAGGAGTCCCCATCGAGGAGATCTCATCCATTTTAGGGCATGAGGAGATCAAGACAACCCTCAAGTATCTCGGCCTAGAGCATGATGATTTAACTCATGCTATGAAGAAGGCTTTTGAGTATGACCAGATGTCTATTTTTCCGAAAATGGAAAAAAATGGAGAAAGCCAGAGGAAAAATGGACACTGGGGGATTTGAACCCCCGGCCTCCGCCTTGCGAAGGCGGCGATCTTCCGCTGATCTAAGTGCCCGTGCGAGGCTCAGGAATCGAACCCAGGTTTATAATCCTTTGCTGCTCAGCCCAGGACCTTCCTGGCCTTGGACACCACATCATCGGTCATCTGCGGCGCGAAGCCCAGGTAGTTGGCGGGGTCCATGATCTTGGCCAGCTCCTCCTTGGTGAAGTGCTTCTTGACCTCGAGGCTCTGCCATAGCGCCCTCTCCAGGTCCCAGCCCTTCTCCTCGGCCTTCATGCTGGTGGAACGCACTATCTCGTGAGCGTCCTGCCGGCCGATGCCCTTGGAGGTCAAGGCCATCATCACCGGCTCGGCCATGATCATTCCCTTGGCCGCCTTGATGTTGCGGAGCATGTTCTCCTTGTTCACGGATATCCCGCGGAACACCGTTTCCATCTTGGCTAGGATATCGTCGGTGAGTATCATTACGTGCGGGAGCGTGAACCGCTCCGCGGACGAGTTGCTAAGGTCTCTCTCATGCCAAAGAACCATGTTCTCGAAGGTCGGTGTGACGAAACCGCGCACGATACGGCTGAGGCCGCAGATGTTCTCCGAGGTTATCGGGTTCCTCTTCTGGGCCATGGTGGAGCTGCCCACCTGCTTCTTGGCGTCGAAGGATTCGGCGACCTCAGCTATCTCCGAGCGCTGCAGGTTGCGTATCTCCGTGGCGTACCTCTCGCATGACGTGCAGATGGCGGCCATCAGGCACACCAGCTCCGTGTAGCGGTCGCGGCAGACCACCTGCGTGGCCGCCTCCTCATAGCCTAGCCCGAGGTCCTTCATCATGAGGGTCTGGACCTCCCTTGCCTTCGGCCCTAGCGCCGCAGCGGTCCCTATCGCTCCAGAGAGCTTTCCGACACAGATGCGCTTTCGGGATTCACGGACCCTTTCGATGTGCCTCAGGACCTCTGAGACATACCCGGCGACCTTGAAACCGTAGGTGGTGGGGATGGCGTTCTGTCCGTGTGTCCGTCCCATGCACATGGTGGTACGGTGCTTCTCTGCCAGATCGGCCAATGTTGACAGCAAGGCCAGAAGGTCCGCTTCGACGATGTCCAGGGCGGCCTTCATCTGCAACGCGGTGGTGGTATCGATGATGTCGTTGGAGGTGGCGCCCAGGTGCACGTAGTTACCGGCGGTCCCGCACTTCTCGGAGAGCGCCTTGACCACGGCCATGACGTCGTGCTTGGTCTCCGCCTCGATCTCGTACACCCTCTCCCTTGTAACGATATCGATGGAGGCGGCGCAGGTGATCTCCCTGGCCGCGGAACGGGGAATGTTCCCGGCCTTGGCGTGGGCGCGGGCGAGGGCGGCCTCGACCTTCAGCTGTAGGTCGATCCTGTGGTCCTCGGAGAAAATGGCCTTCATCTCCTTGCGCCCGTACCGGAAATCTAGGGGACAGATCAGCATTGAACACACCGTTCACGAGTAGAGTTCATGTGATGATGCTCTTGGCATATAAGCTTACTATCGCGCGAGGCCCGCACCCGTTGATAATTGGGGGCTATCCATTAATATGCCCTATCCGGATATATTCGCCAGGTGTGACGTGAGCTCGACAACCGCAGGGGCACTGCCCAGGGAGATCATCGACTTCCTGCTATCACCGGGAGGACATTCGCTTCTGATCAAGGGGGACGCGGGCACCGGCAAGACCACCATGGCTCTGCAGACCATCGAGGCCATGTCGGACCAGCAGCCGGAGTACTATCTCTCCTCTCGCGTTTCTGACGTGGCATTATACCACCAGTTCCCTTGGTTGAAGGAACGGGTGGAGAAGAACCAATTAATGAGGGCGGGCATGGCCTTCCTTCGCCGCTCCTGGAACAGGGACGGCTCCAAACGGACCGACCTGGATGATGTTGAATTGCACGTGGACCGAAGGGAGCTGAACCGCCTGGAAGGTCAGATCGAGGCGGGCGAGCTTGGCCTGGAGGATGAGGAAGGACCGGTCATGAACCCAGACGGCTCGGTCACGGTAGAGGTGGGAGCATTGCTTCCCGAGCTGGAGATGGCCTACGATATCGCCGAGTCCAACCTTCCCAAGAAGACCCTGGTGGTCCTGGATTCGGTGGAGGCGCTCGCCGAGAACTATGGCATCCCCGCCTATCGCATAATGAACGCCCTGCAGAAGGACCTGGTGGAGAAGGCGGGTACCAATGTGATATTTATCATGGAGACCTCCGAGCACAGTCACCTGGACTACTTGGGCGACGGAGTGGTCATCCTCCGCAATACGGTGCAGGGCAGCAACCGCGTACGGATGATAGACATCGAGAAGCTGCGCGGTTCCTCGATCCGGAACTGGAGATACCTGTTCACCCTGGAGGGCGGACGGGTGACCGTGATGGACCGGGACCTGAACTTAAATGGGGTGCAGTTCGACCGGAACGACCATCAGCTCCCGCCGGGCCGGGGATCCCTAGGATGGAAGGAGCTGGACCGACTGTTCGGAGGGGCGCCGCTCGGCTCCTTGACCCTGATCGAGATCGGGGCGGGACTGCCGATGGAGCTGTTGGAGAAGATGATGGCCGCCCTGGTCGGGGAGCATCTCCGGCAGGAAAGGGGCGTGCTATGGTACCCCCAGCGCACACTGGAATATGGATCTCTGTCGGAAAGGATGCGGGGCGCGCCACTGGATACCCTGCACGTGTTGGACGCCAGCGAGGCCGATGCCTCTCGGCCCTTCGTTAAGAAGATGGAGGGGGCGGACCTGGCCAACGACCTGCGCTGGGATTCGCTGAAGTATCTGCTCAAGGATTCCAAGGAACCTTACCTGTCATTGCTTGGACTGGACGCTCTGGAGTCCGTTTACGGTAAGGTGATACCGAAGCTGATCCAGCACGTGGACCTCATGCGTCGGGGAGGGCACATGGTAGTGCTGGAAGCGACGGACGGCTCCGCGGGGCTGGAAGCGCTGAGCCATCAGGCACGGCTGCATGTCCGGCTGGAGAATTTGAACGGCTCGGTGCTGCTGCGAGGGATCAAGCCGACCACCATATACTACTGCCTTGACCTGACGGACGGTGTTCCCCTCTGGAAACCTATGCTGTGACGTTATCAGCCCTGATATCCGGGGAAGGGGAATTATATTCCCGCTGAGACCTGCTGAAAGCATGGCCAAGGGAGCCCTGAACCTGTCGAGTCTGCTGGCGGACGAGTACTCCGGCCGCATACTGAGCCTGACCTTCTCCCAGCCCCGCTCCGTTCAGGAGGTCTGCCTCCTGTCCGGGATACCCATCGCCGTCGCCTATCGCCGCATGAACGCCCTGGAGGTCGCTGGACTGGTCAAGTGCCTGCGCACCGAGGTATCGCCGAACGGGAAGAAGTGCAAGTTCTACCTCTGTCAGGTTGACGTGGCCCGTTTGACCTTCAGGGAAGGGCGCTTCGAGGTGGAGGTCGAATGGAGGGACCACGGACGGCCGGAGATCGTCCGGGTCTCGGAATAAAGAACAACAATAATTTTTATCCTGGTAAGTCGTTGCAAATCACCTAATGGGGAAGGAAGACCTGCTGGAAAAGTCCCGTCTGCTGACGGACGAGTACGCGGTCAAGATACTGATGGCCACGGTACGTTCGCCCCGCAGCGCCCAGCAGATATCCGAGCAGTTCGGAATACCGATCGCCGCCTGCTACCGGCGCATAAGGGACCTGGAGATGGCCAACCTGATCCGCTGCACCGAGCGTCGTCTTTCGAGGCAGGGGAAGCGGGTCTGCTTCTATCAGTCCAGGGTGAGGACGGCGGCGCTGCAGTACGAGAACGGTCGACTGAAGGTGCGCTTCACCATGCTGGACGGGGCCCCCGACGACGGCTGGCAGGACGTGGACCTCAGCGGGACCGGGAACGAGGACGACGGAAGATGACCGCCGTCCGATGCTGGATAGATTAACCCGGTTATAGAAAAAGTTATAAACAGAATCTCTTATGCCTCTTTCCAGGCTTGAGTCTTATTTAATTTAACATTTGAGCGTGAACGTTTATGACAGAACTCTTGGAGGACCTCGACCAGAAGCGTCAATTTAACAACAACGAGGCGGAGAAGCACCGCCGGCTCAGGGATGAACTGAACGACAAGACCAAGGAATGGGTTCAGAAGAGGGATGAACTCAACGCCAAGGTCCGTGAGCTGGTGGACAGTGCTGCCAAGCACCGCGAGAACCGCGACAAGATGAACGAACAGGTGCGAGCCGCCAAGGACGCCCGCGACAAGTTCAACGAACAGGTCAGCGAGCTCAACAAGAAGGTCATGGCCCTGAAGAAGGACAACGTCCCCCAGGAGGGACCGTCCGTGGCCAAGCTGAAGAAGGACCTGAAGCAGCTCGAGTTCATCCACATGACCTCCGGAGACCTGAAGAGGGACAAGGAGAAGGCCTTGGTCGAGCAGATGAAGGCCCTCCAGATCCAGATCAGGGAGAGGGAGAAGTCCCTGGAGGCCAACGATGAGGTCCGCCAGGCCATCACCCTGCTGCGCGAGGCCAAGGACAAGGCCGAGGAGCAGCACAGGCTGGTCAGCGAGCTGGCCGAGGGCGCCCAGAACGAGCACGACGCCATGATCAAGATCTACGAGGAGGCGGACAAGCTCAGGAAGGAAGCTGACGAGGCCCAAGAGAAGTTCATCGAGACCAAGGGCAAGGCCGATGAGGAGCACCGCCGCCACATAGACCACATCCGGCAGGTGCACGACTACGACAAGATCATAACTGGCCTCCGGCAGAAGGCCCGCAAGGCCCGCAAGAAGAAGGACGAGAGCGTAGCCATGAAGGAATCTGAGGAGATCTTCGAGAAGTTCAAACGCGGAGAGAAGCTCAGCACCGAGGACCTGATGGTCCTGCAGAAGTCCGGCTACCTCTGAAAACCACTTAACACCCCATATTCTTTCCACGACTGGCTGCTGGCTGCGGCCGGTTTTTTCCCTGTTTTTTAGAAAAATGGCAAACTATATATATCGTCGAAAAGATAGTAGTGTCCGGGAAGGTCTGGGCTGGTTTTCAGAGTGCATCCCATCCCTTCTGACAGGACTGGTCCTTCCCAAACCCCTTTTTCCTGTTCTCCTAGTAGCAAAGGTTATCTAACCCGGTTGGATTGTCAATGAAGGTCTGAAGATGGTATTGGAAGGATTGGGCCAATCACTGCGGGACGTCCTGAAAAAGGTCGCCAACTCCAGCAACGTCGACGAGAAGCTGATCAAGGAGGTGTCCAAGGACATACAGCGGGCGCTCCTTCAGGCCGACGTGAACGTCAAGATGGTCCTGGAGATAACCAAGGAGGTGGAGCGCCGGGCGCTCACCGAGAAGCCCCCCGCCGGCAAGTCCGGAAGGGAGCATGTCATCAAGATCATCTACGACGAACTGGTGAAGATCCTGGGCGAGCAGCGCACCCTGCCCCTGGGCAAGCAGGTCATCATGATGGTCGGGCTGTACGGGCAGGGCAAGACCACCAGCGCCGGCAAGCTCGGTCGTTACTTTCACAAGAAGGGCCTAAAGGTCGGCCTCATCGCCGCTGACGTGCACCGTCCAGCCGCCTATGACCAGCTGAAGCAGATCGGAGACAAGGTGGGCGTCCAGGTCTTCGGAACGCCGGGTGAGCGCTCCGCGGTCAAGATCGTCGAGGCTGGAATGAGGGAGTTCAGCAATCTCGACGTCATCATAATCGATACCTCCGGGAGGCACGCCCTGGAAGGGGACCTCATTGAGGAGATAAAGGCAGTCGCGAAGATCGCCAACCCAAGCGAGAGGATACTGGTGCTAGATGCCAGCGTCGGTCAGCAGGCCGGTCCGCAGGCGCAGGCCTTCCACGACGCGGTAGGGGTCACTTCCGTCATCCTCACTAAAATGGACGGGACGGCCAAGGGAGGCGGCGCGCTCTCCGCCGTATCGCGCACCAAGGCGCCCATAGTCTTCATAGGAGTGGGGGAGCACCTGGAGGACCTGGACCCCTTCATCCCGTCGCGCTTCATATCCCGCCTGCTGGGCATGGGCGATTTGCAGTCATTGATGGAGACCGCCAAGGAGACCATCACCGAGGAGCAGGCGCTGGAGACCACCAAGAAGATAATGTCCGGCAAGTTCTCCCTGAAGGAGATGTACGAACAGATGGAGATGCTCACCAGCATGGGCCCGCTCAAGAAGCTCATGAGCATGCTGCCCGGCATGGGCGGAGGCCTGCAGGACAAGGTCAACATCGAGGAGACGCAGGAGCGCCTGCGCCGCTTCCGCATCATCATGGACTCCATGACCGAGGAGGAGATGGAGAACCCCAAGCTCATCAAGTCATCGCGCGTGATGCGCATCGCACGCGGCTCCGGCATGGACGCCAAGCACGTCCGGGAGCTGCTGCAGCAGTACAACACCTCCAAGAAGGCCGTTCGCGGGTTCATGGGCAACCGCAAGCTGCGGAAGCAGCTGATGAAGCAGATGCAGGGCGGCGGGCTGGAGGGTCTTCAGTGAGGCGGTTCATAATCATAGGCCACAAGGCCGCCACCGCCGCCGACTTCAAACTGGACGACCTGGCTGGAGGAGCGGGACGTTTGGACGTGCTCCTGAGATGCATAAACTCCGCCTTCTTCCTGAGCCATGACATCCGCAAGGACGTGGAGGTCATACTGGTCCTCCAGGGGCCTCCCGGTCCGGCGCGTACCATACGACTGGTCGGAAGCGAGCTGCGTTACCTGAACCCCGATGAGAGGAGCACCGGCGCACTGATCAGGAACGCCCTGATGAGGGACGCCCGCTCCGAGGAGAGGAGCACGCCCGGCATCTACGTGAGCACCAGGACCTATCAGGACGTCCTGGGGCTTCTGGGGGAGGGCACCGAGATCGTCTACCTCAAGGAGGACGGAACGGACATCCGCGACACGGAGCTGCCGGAGAACGTCACCTTCGTCCTGAGCGACCATATGGACCTCACCCCGGACGAGGAGGGGCTGCTCCTTCAATACAAGCCCAAGGTGGTCAAGCTCGGCCCGATATCGTATCACGCCGACCATTGCATCACCATCGTGAACAACGAGTTGGACCGCCGCTCGGCTTGACCAATTCTTTATATTCTCCTTGGAAGGTCCGATGAACATGAACCAGAAGATCGCCCAGCATCGGCATTGCAGGTCCTGCGGCAAGGCCTTCGTGGGCGATGACCGCTATTGCTCCGAGGAATGCGAAAAGGGGAGCGAGCAGACGCTGAAGAAGAAGAAGCGGCAGCTGCTCATCCTCTACGTGGTTAGCGTCATAATCATGATAGGCGCCCTGGTGCTATCGGTGCTATGATGAAGGTAGGATTAGGCGGCACGTTCAACGTTCTCCACAGGGGTCACCGAAGGCTGCTGGAGGTGGCCATGGCCAACGGCGATCTCCTTGCCGTCGGCCTGATGAGCGATGACTATTGCCGCCGGCACAAGACCGTCGTGCTACCCTACGCGGAAAGGGAGAGGGCTTTACGCGAGTATCTGACCGGTAAGGGCGCCAAATTCACCATATCGCCTTTGAACGTGAAGGAGGGCACCGCTCCCTCGGACCCCGAACTGGAGGTTCTGATCGTATCGCAGGAGACCCATGCCCTGGGGCCGAGGATAAACGACATGCGGCTCCGCAACGGTCTGCGCCCCCTGAGCATAGTGGTCGTTCCGTACGTCCTGGCCGAGGATTACCGGCCGATAAGCTCCACCGGGGTGCTTCAGGGGGAGATCGATGTCGAGGGACGCTTGCTGCGGCCGCTACTCGTGAACGTCGGCTCCGAGAACCCGGTGAAGGTGGCGGCGGTGCGCGAGGTGCTCCAGAGGTTCCATCCTCAGTTGACGGTCAGCGCGGTCTCCGTCCACAGCACGGTCGGAGAGCAGCCCTGGGGCAAGGAGGCGGAGCGGGGAGCGGAGGCCCGGGCCCGCGAATCGCTAGGGAAGGGGGACCTGGGGATCGGGATAGAGGCCGGGGTGCTGGAAAGGGAGGACGGTCTCTACGACGTGCAGCACTGCGTCATGATCGACGGGACCGGCTGGATCACCAAGGGCCACGGAATGGGATTCCGCTATCCTCCGGCCATCGCGGACCTGGTGCGAAAAGGAATGAGCGTGGGGGACGCTTGCGCCCAGCTGTTCGAAGAAGGAGACCAGGGGTCCGGAAAAGGCGCCATCGGGATATTGACCAACGGGGTTCTCGACCGAGAGACGCTCACCGAACAGGCCGTACTGGCGGCCATGGTGCCCCGGATCAGGAAGGAGCTGTACCGTTAGACCATGGCCCGGTCCCGGGCCTTGCGAATGTAAGTGAGATAATCTTCCTTGGTGGCGCAGTGCTTGGGACCGACGCATCCGAAGCGGCCGTACTTGAGGCAGTAGTCGCCGCCGATGCAATTCGGGCAGGAGGCGTCCCGGTCCTCCATCTGGCACTTGTCCTTGATGCATGCGAAGCCGTAGTACAGCCCGTTGCATCTGCCGTCCTTCCCGAGGCGGGGGCAGTCGCTCATTCCCGCCCCACCCCCGGACATGCCAGTTCGTGATGGCGGTACAAGCCTTCTCTGCTATGGAAGGTCGAAGAAGTTCTCCGCAGAGGGCGCATGGCGCACCTTATGCCTTCAACGGAGCGTACCTTTCCATTGGTGAAAAAGCTATCCCTGTACCGATAATCGCACATCGAGCTCCCATCCTGCCCTGAAGGCGAAGACATATTGATTCTGGGGTGCTAAATAATTAACCCGGAATTTATCTGAAATTGGATTCGGGCTTGTTCTCCCAAAGCCCGAACTTGTTTCCCTCGGGGTCGAGGCAGACCGCCAAGTATCCGAACTCCCCGACCTCGGTGCGGGGAAGGACCACCCTGCCGCCCAGCTCCGCCAATGCCTTCAGCGTATCCTCCACCGAGGCCACGCCCATATAGTTGGTGATGCCGGTGTCCCAGTCGTTCTTCTTTCCCATGCCTCCGCCCAGGGAAGGCCTTCCTTGTTCATCGAAGGTCATGATCCCGAAATATTCTATCGGTCCGGGCATGCGCTCGAACTTCCAGCCGAAGAGCTTTCCGTAGAAGGAGGCCGCCCTCTCCAGGTCTTCGGCGGGAAGGTCAAAATGGACTATGGTGGCCATGTTCCTGCACCCGAGGGAATCTAGAAGCTAGGACCATAAATCGTTTGGCACGGTCTATGACGAAAAATGAACGTTGTATCGATGACCCGTGGACGCCACATCTCGAAAACGCATAAATAATCGCCTTCATCTCGTGGGACCATGGCCGATGGGGAAGAGCTTCGGAGGGCGGCGAGGATAGCGCTGACGGACTGTCTCGCCGTGAAGGAGGGGGAGCGGGTGCTCATCATCACCAACCTGGGTGGTGACGTGTTCGAGATATGCCAGGAGCTCTTCCGGCAGGCCGCCGAGCTGAAGGCCCTACCGGTGATGGTCGTACAACAGGACAAGGACAACTTCACCAACGCCGATCCGGCGGTCCTTGATGCGATCAAGGGCGAGCCGGAGGTCATCATCTCCATTGGCCGCGGCCGTATCGGCAAGGACCCGTACGGCATGCACATCGGATACATTGGACGGGACGGGAAGAAGTACTCCCATCTCTACGACAAGGTGCTCGACGGGGACAAGCACAGCCGCTCCTTCTGGTCGCCCAACTGCACCCGGGAGATATTCGAGAGAGGGGTGCCTATCGATTATTCTCTGCTCCGAAAGAACGCCAAGGCGTTGAAGGAAAGGATCGATTCCGGCAAGGCCATCAGGGTTACCTCCCCGGCCGGCACGGACGTGCGCTTCGGCATTGACGGTAGGCAGGGACATTACGACGACGGCGACTTCACACTTCCTGGCCAGGGCGGCAACCTGCCCACGGGGGAGGTTTACGTATCGCCGGCCAACGGTACCGCCGAGGGCGTGATCGTCTTCGATGGGACGGTGGACCTGGACACCCACGCGGAGATGCCTGACGTTCCGGTCCGGGTGAGGTTCGAGAAGGGCTTCGCGGTGGAGATAGCCGGAGGGGAGACCGCCCGGAAGCTGGATTCCCTGCTGGAGCGCTCCGCGGCCATGGCCAGGGACCAGGGCAAGAAAGATGAGGAGAGGAACACCCGCCACCTCGGGGAGCTGGGCATCGGCCTCAACCCCAAGGCCAAGATGTCTTGCAACACCCTAGAGGACGAGAAGGTCGGCGGAACGGTCCATTTCGCGATAGGGATGAACCTGGAGAACGACGCGCACGCCCTCATCCACCTGGACTGCCTGGTGCTCAGGCCGGACGTGTACGTGGACGACCAACTGGTCATCAGGGAAGGGAGACCGCTGGTCTGAGCTGACCTGAGGTCGGTGACAGACGCCTGGGATGGATGGACCGTCATCGGTCGAGATGGGCGAGAGGGGTGGAGCGGTATGGTTCTAGGCTATCGTGGATTCGACCGGAGGATGTGGGTCCTCTTCTGGTCCATGCTCATCGACGGGGTCGGCTACAGTTTAATCGGACCTTACATCCTGCTGTTCCTGAAGCAGGACCTGGGGGTCTCCATGGCCTTGGGCGGCCTGGTGCTGACCATCGCCGGGGTCATCGGCGCCGCCGGGAACATGGTGGGAGGGCTGATGTCCGACCGTTACGGTCGACGCGGGGTGATGGTAGCATCCATGCTCCTGCGCTGCCTGACGTTCGTGCTCCTGGCGATCATCGTCACCTACAGTCCTGACTTCATGACCATAGCCATAGTGCTCACCCTCAGCTACTTCTTCGGGGGGGTGTTCCAGCCGGCCAACAATGCCATGGTGGCGGACGTCACGGAACCGTCCAAGCGCATGGAGGCGTACGGACTGCTCAGGGTGGCCTGGAACCTTGGTTTCGCGGTCGGACCGATCATCGGAGGGGCGCTCATCCTCATCTCCTTCCCGCTCACCTTCACCATCTCGGCGATCATCTCCTTCTTCGCCGCGCTAATCGTAGCGGTGATGCTCACCGAATCGTACGTGCCGGTGCCCAGGGAGAAGAAGGAGCCCGGGCTGAGAGGGCTGGGAAGCCTGAAGCCGATATTCCTGCTGTTCTGCCTGTTCACCCTGCCGCTGTTCATCATGTCCGGGCAGTTCGGCTCAACCTATACCGTCTACGCCAACGAACGGGTGGGCATCGACACCGCCACCATCGGATTGGTGTTCGGTCTCAACGGCATCATGGTGGTCCTGCTGCAGATGCCCATCAGCCGATGGCTGACCGAACGCAACGCGTACCTGGGGATGCTGGCCGGGTCGGTGGTTTACGCCATTGGATACCTTTTGGTGGCCGCGGTGACGGACGGTTACTGGTTGGCCCTGACCATGATCATCATCACCATAGGGGAGATGATAGTGGTGCCGGTGTCCAACGCCCTGACGGTGCTGCTGGCGCCGGACGATTCCCGCGGGAAGTACCTGGGGGTCTTCGGCGTGGTCTCCTCGTTCGGCTGGTTCGGCTCCACCTTCATTGGCGGTATCCTGTACGACATGTACGACAACGGATGGATCATGTGGGGGATACTGGCGTCCTTGGGGGTGCTGACCGCGCTGGCGATGATACCGCTATGGCTGCGCACCAGGAACGTCAGCTCCTCGAAGAATTGAAAAGGGAGCGCCGAGGGGGAGATTCGAACTCCCGGGGTACCAGGTACCACCGGCTTTCAAGGCCGGCGCCGTGATCCGGGCTTGGCTACCTCGGCTTTTTAAACGATTTTTTCTCCGCGACCGGACATGAGGTCCTGCAGGTCCAGCTCGAAGGCTATGACCGGATGCCCCAGCTCGTAGGCGGTTATGACCTGCGGATGCAGCTCGCCGAAGTGCCCGACCGTACGGCCGTTGACCTTGACCATCGCACAGCGCCCGGGGATGAACATTCCCAGGTCCCCCGGTATCAGTGAGCACTGCACGCCCAGCTCCTTCAGCACGCCCTCGGCCAGGGACTTCATCTCGGTGAAGCCGGCCTTGGAATGGATGGACATCACGGCCAAATGCTTCCTCCGCTTGGTGTCGATGACCACGTCGCCCACCTCGAAGATGCGCTGCGGGAGGTCGCGGTGCTTGCTCCTGCGGAGCACGGTCAGAAGCGACGGGATTAGATGTACGCGCAGACAGTTGTGGTCCTCGCTGACGGGATTCAGGACCTCCACCGCCTGGACCTCCGGGTAGGGGACCTTGGAGAACTGCTCCTCCATGGAGGAGAGGGTCAGGGTGGTCACTTCCCAGTGCCCGTAGCCGACCAGCATCTGACGCACCATGTCGGCCACCCTTTCCATGCGCCGTTCGCCGCCCACGGTGCGCGATATCGGCTTGCAACTTCCGAAGTTCTCGTAGCCGTATCCTATGGCCACGTCCTCCACGACGTCCGCCACGTGGATGAGGTCCATGCGGACCGGGGACGAGGACACCTTGACCTTGCGGCCCTTCGGCTCGGCGGAATAGCCCATCCTGGTCAAGCACTGGCACATGGCCAGCGGTTCCAGATCTAAGCCTAAGGCGGCGTTGGTTCGGTCCACGTCCAGAAGCCACTGCTTCGGGCGCAGGTTGGGGGTCATCCCCTTCTCCTCACCGCGCAGGGTGATGGTCTCGATGACACCGCCCCTCTCGGCGATGGAGGTACAGACGATGTTCAGCACACCGTTTATGGTGTTCTGGTCGGTGCCGGTCACATCGATGAACAGGTTCTTCGTTTCAGTGGTCACGGTGGTCAGCCGGCCGTTGATGATCGGCGGGAAGGAGAGGACCTCGTTGTTAGCGTCCAGTATCACCGGGTAAAGCTCCTTTCCGTCCAGGAGCTGCTTGTAGTCCCGACCCTTCTCGTGCTTCTCCAGCACCTCGGCCAGGGTCATGGTCTCCTCCTTGGCCAGGGGAACGAAGGATAGGGAGCCGGGCGCTACCGCCTTGTAGACGAACGGAGGGTGCACCTTGTCCAGGTCGTGGACGCCGATGGCCACCTTGGCCCGCTTGCGTCCCACGGTCAGATGCAGCTTCTCCTGCAGCTCCATGAGGGAACGGATGCCCTTGTCGTCCAGGACCACGCCTCGAATTACCGCTCCGACCACGTAGGGCCGGACACCTTTGACGGAGGGTTCCACCTTCATCACGATGTCCGAGGCGGATATGTCGTAGGTGCGCAATCCCAGCTCGATGTCGAAGAAGGCGCGCAGCCCTCTTGCCAGTCCCTCGACCGAATACAGGTCCGGACGGTTGGGGAAGAACTCGATGGAGGCCTCCTTGGTATTAGGGTCGAAATCGTGGAAGTCCGCCCCGATCATTGGAATGCGGTCCAGGACCTCCCGGTCCTCCATCTTGGTACCCATCAGGGACTTCAAGTCCTCCAGGTTGAAGTTGATGACTGGCATTGCGTCCGCACCATGGGGTAGAAGGTATATGAGGGTTTTTAATTTAGGCCGGAAGCGGCGAGGTCACCTTCCCAGCGCCTTGTGGGCCTTGCCCAGCTCGCCGGCCGATTGAGCGGCCAGGGTGGACAGCTCCCCGGCCAGTACCAGGGCGCCGGCGATCTCCGCCAGCTTCTTGGCCTTTCCCGCACCGAGGCAGTCCATCATCGATAGCGCTTCGCTCTGGCAGGGGAGCCTGGTGCCCCCTCCGACGGTGCCCACCTCGATGCAGGGTAGACGGACGGAGAGGTATACGCCCTCCTCGCAGATCTCGCAGGTGGTGCTGGCCATGCTCCCCTCGACCACCTGGGCGGCGTCCTGCCCGGTGGCGATGTAAAACGCGGCGAGCATGTTGGCGGCGTGAGCGTTGAAGCCGTACGACAAGGACATGGAGCTTCCCACCAGGTTCTTCCGGTAGCAGGTCTCCACCATCGCCTCGGGGGTGGTGTGCAGCTTGTCCCGGACCAGCTCGGCAGGTATGCGTACGTCGGCCAGTACCGTCTTTCCCCGCCCGTCTATGAAGTTAATGGCGGCCGGTTTCTTGTCCACGCACATGTTGCCCGACACAGAGATGAGCTTGATACCGGTCCTCTCCTCGATGAGCCGGCAAGCGGCCTCCGTGGCGATGGTGCACATGTTCATGCCCATGGCATCGCCGGTGTCGTAGGAGAAACGGAGGAACAACGAACGGCCGGAGGCGAAAGCGCGGACCTTCACCAGCTTGCCGTGCCTGGTGGTCCCTTCGGCCGCGGCCTTGATCTCAGCGAAGTTCTGATCTACCCATTCCACCGCCCGCCGGCTGTCCCGGACCCCCTTGGTACGGAAGACCGGAGCGCGGGTCATCTCGTCCTTGATGATTATGACCTCCGATCCGCCGCTGGAGCTGATGATGGAAGCACCGCGGTTGACGGACGCCACCAAAGCCCCCTCGGTGGTGGCCAGGGGCACCAGGAAGTCGCCGTCGGCGTGGTCCCCCCTAACCTTGAGCGGACCCACGAAGCCCAGTGGCACTTGGATCGTCCCGATCATGTTCTCCACGTTCTTCTCCGCTATCATGGGGTCGTAGGAACATTGCCCGGCGTGCTCCAAGTTGGCCCCGGTGAACGATTCGACGGCCTTTCGGCGCTCTTCCATGTCCGCCCGGGTCTTTCCCTTGTTCCTGAGACCGTCGTTGGAGCTCATCGGCAAGGAATCAGGGTCGTGTTTAATAACCTTCTCGCCATTGGCGGAGGTCGAAAAAGAGGGTTCAAGATAATTTTAAGTAAACCTGGGGATAATTAATTAAAGGCAATGCCTTAAATTCCTTTTTTCCGCTCAAATAGCTTTTCAATTCTACATATAGTTACGGGTTAAGCTTTAATATCAGAAGCGTTCATGCGGACGATTCAAGGTGCGATGCACCTAGAGGGCGTTACCAGAAATGTACACTATGAGTCCTATGTCGGGCAAGCTTCTGAGCGATGACGAAGCGATGGTGAAGTACGTGAAGGAGAACCAGTGGGGACTGGCTACCGCGATCGACCTGAGAGAATGCGACCCGGAGAAGATCCGGAGCAAGGAGGTCATCACCCAATTCGCCATCGACCTTTGCGAGTACATCAAGATGAACAGGTTCGGAGACCCCATCGTGGTCCGGTTCGGCCCCATCCCCAAGGTGGAGGGATATTCCCTGTGCCAGCTGATCGAGACCTCCATGATCTCCGGTCACTTCGCCGAAGACACTGACCGCGCCTTCCTTGACGTGTTCAGCTGCCGCGAGTACCCTCCCAAGAAGACCGCCGAGTTCTGCCAAAAGTACTTCGGCGCCAAGAAGATGGAGTACTCGGTATCCTTCAGGAACTAAAACGCCCGCCTGAAATACAGGACCCAAAGACCTTACGCCCCAGCTGCGGTCACCACCGCAGTCTGGTCTTAACCTCTTACCTCTTCTTCCCATCATTGGACCCGTTTCGAACGATGGTTTTACCATATGAGATGTGCCTTTCCATGCCAGGACCATGGAAAGGTTTAAAATTGAATGCCGCATTCGCCACTTTACTTGGGCCCATAGCTTAGCCTGGTTGGAGCGCCCGGCTGATAACCGGGAGGTCAGGTGTTCGAATCACCTTGGGCCCATCCATCTCATCTCTTCTCGTCATGACCTTTTCCGATCGGATGCTGCCACCTATGCGGTCGCTCTGTGAGGCTGGTGATTCAACAATCCACTAATACGCGATTCGACCATTCCAGCTCATGGCTGGGAGGATCTTGACATCCAGGCGTTTTCTTCTGGTTCTGGGTGTCATCGCCGCTTTGGCCATCGCCTCGTCCACGATGTCGAAGAACCCTGCCCTGCCGCTCCTCGCCCTTCACATCGGCGCGGACGATGCTCAGATAGGTCTGATATCTGCCATTAGCCCCATCCCCGGGATACTGGTGAGCAGCATCGCAGGTGCTTATTCCGATAGGCATGGCAGAACGAAGATCATCACTTTGTCCCTTATGATATTCGCCTCCGCCCCTTTCTTATACCTTTTTATTACCGAGGTCTGGCAACTGGCCTTGGTCAGGTTCTATCATGGCTTCGCCACCGCCATGTTCATGCCGGTGGCCATGGCAGCGGTGGCCGACCGGTTCGATCCCACCAAGAGAGGAGAGGCCCTTGGAACATTTTCGTCCTTCTCCATGGTCGGAAGGTTTTCCGCACCGTTCCTAGGTGGGGCATTGATCTATTACACCAATTTCACCTCTCTTTACCTGATCATAGGCGTTTCCGCCACCCTCGCTCTGGTCTTCTCCCTTTTGATCCCTTGGAACGTGGCTACGACGACCGCCCATGCTAAAAAGTTCGAAGGGTCGACGGTAACGGCCTTGAAGAACGTGGTGAAGGAGCGCAGGATAATGCTCACTTCCTCTATGGAGGCCGTGCAGTACTTCGCGATGGGAGCTTTTGAGACATTCCTGCCCGTGTACATGGATAGGGAGATCGGCCTATCCGCCTTAGAGATCGGTTTCGTAATGGGGATCCAGGTTGTGGCCATGTTGCTGTCCAAACCTTTAATGGGTAAACTGTCCGACGAGCGGGGCAGAGTGCCGTTCATCATCGGTGGACTATTGCTGGGGGCGATGACCATAACGCTAATTCCATGGGTGGGGGACATCATATCGCTGTCCGTGCTGTCTGTCGGGTTCGGGCTCACCGTGGCCACGGTGACCGCTTCCACATCCGCTCTAGTGACCGAGATAGCCGGAACATCGGCCCATGGTTCCTCCATCGGCGTGCTTAGCTCGATAATGGACGTCGGCCATTCCTCGGGACCATTGATCACCGGAATCGTTGTGGGTGCGCTGTCCTACGCGGTCGGGTTCGGCCTGGCCGGCGTCCTGTTGGTCATGGGTGCGATGCTCTTCGCCTTTGGAATGCGCGCCAATGGACCGAGATGATTAATCCTTTCAGGGACATCGGGCTGATGATGTGCGAGAACACGGGACCGGAGCCTGGGGGACCAAGCGGCCTACAGGAGGAACCGGGCCACATCTTCAGGACCGGTGTGCCGGGGTTCGTTGTGCGGTTGGCCACGACAGAGGACGTGGGATCGATACTGGAGTTCATCAAGAGACTAGCCGAGTTCGAGCAACTCGCCGATCAGGTGGTGGCAACCGAGGACATTCTGCTCGATTCGCTTTTCAAGAAGCATCAGGCGGAGGTGATCATCGGTGAACTCGACGGGAGACCGGTGGCCTTCGCTCTGTTCTTCCACAACTTCTCCACCTTCCTAGGCAAGGCCAACCTTTACCTGGAGGACCTATTCGTGGACGAGGGATGCCGCGGCCTTGGCCTGGGCAAGGTGATGTTCTCCTGCCTGGCCAGGATCGCGGTGGAAAGAGGTTGCGAACGACTGGACTGGTGGTGCCTGGATTGGAACGAACCGAGCCTTTCCTTCTATAGGGGCATGGGCGCGATCCCCATGTCCGACTGGACCGTCCACCGGCTGGAAGGCGAACGGCTGAGAAGGTTGGCAGGCCTTCTCTGAGCACCGCGAATGCAAAAGGTCATCATTTCCTCGGCCCCTGTATGGTTAGGATATTCATGTTGAAGTGTTCCAAATGCGGAACGGTGCTGGACGATGAGGAAGGCGGGCCGTCGGCCTCCATATCCGGCTCTTTGATGGGGGACGAATGGACCGAATCCTACTTCTTCTGCCCTGATTGCGGCGTCTACACCCTGGAGATATTACATGACCGCTTCCTCGACCAGGAGACATCATCGGTGCAGGGACCCATAGCCAAGGAAAAGGGGGATGGCCTCGTGAGGACCATCCGCAGATGTCCAGAACCCTGGAACAAGCGATGCCGCTGCCCGGCCCACCTGGAATATTTCCAAGGTCAGCTGGACTGAGGCGGTTCACTTCGGAAGCTGCGGGAGATCGTTCATCCAGGTGCTCAGCTTGCCGAACATCTCTGTGAAGAACTTGTCCTCCTGAACCAGCAGCTTGGCGTATTCGGCTATGGTCGCGTCATCCAGCTCCTCGGTGAGCCTGGGCAGACCGAGCTCGTACGTATCCACGATCTCCGGCCCCCTATCGAAGATCCGGTCGGCGAGGAGCGGCGATATCTGCTCCGCCTTGTCCGCCATCTGCGCATAGAGCTGCTCTCTCATCTCGGAGACCATGCCCATCATTTGCTGCTTAGCTTCCGGCGCTCCCCGCTCGATATCCTCGACCGCCTGGTCCGCGGCCTCTTCGTCGCCGAAAGCCTCGGCCAAGCCAGAGGCCATGGCCCCGGCCGCTCCTAACATGGTCTGGGCGAAGCCGTCCATCAGGGTGACCATCATGATCACCCCGGTGTTGGCCATGACGTTCATTATCCGGCGGGTTCGGCCTGGACCATCGGCGAAATCCATGCCCGCACCTTCACTTGGGACCGCGAACGTATCGGAACTGACGGTCGTGAACATGGCCGCCTGGTCCAGGGCCTTCTTGTACGACCAGATGACCGAGATGAGAGAGTTCTTGACCTTGGTGTAGGAGCACTGCAGAAGGTTGGGATCGAATTCCTTCACGAAGATCCTCAGGTGCACCTCCCAGGCGTCGGGGTCCGAGTCGTCCTCGCCGATGACGATGAAGTCCACCCCTTTGTCCAGCAAGGACAACTTCAGGTCCCAGATGAACTGCTTGAAACCCTCGCCCATGGTCCGTTTCAGAAGCTCGCGGTCCTCGAAGGGCACCTTGACCTGCCCCACGACCAGGAGGTGCGGATGTTCCTTGCGTTGATGGATGAACTGCACGCTGGGGAAGCTCTCCCTCTCTGTCACCTCCAGGATGAAGTCGTTCCCGGTGTCCTCGATCGGACCGACCTGGTACCCGGTACGGTCCGCCCACTGCTTCAGATGGTGAAGCATCTGGTCCTGGTTAGCGGAAGGCATGTCATCGACCTCGACCGAACGATGGTCGTTATCGATTCCCTCTGCGGATTATTTAATGGGTTACCCGGACGATTGGAACGGGACGCGAAACCGACCTCAGCGTTTCTCGATCGGCACGAACGGCCTGCCGAACTCCCCCACGTAGTTGGAGAGCGGACGAAGTAGGACGGCGTCCTCGTACTGCTCGATGATGTGGGCGACCCAGCCCACTATCCTGCTGGCGGCGAAGAAGGGGGTGTAGTAATCCTTGGGGATGCCCAGGGCGTCCATGGCGACCGCCGCATAGAAGTCCACGTTGGGATAGATGTTCTTCCTCTGATGCACGATCCCCTCGATGGTCGTGCACTTGTTGTAGAGCTCCATGGTCCTTTTCTGGTTGCAGAGGTTCTGCACGATATTGCGCAAATGCTTCGTTCGGGGGTCCTCGGCACGGTACACGCGGTGGCCGAAGCCCATGATTCTTCTTCCCGTCGCCCAGAAGCCCGTAGATGTACTCCTCGACCTCCGCCTCCAGGCCGATGTCGTCCAGCATCTCCATGACCTTCTGGCTGGCGCCGCCGTGTATCGGCCCCCTCAAGGTGCCGATGGCAGTGGTCACGGCCGAGTACATGTCGGCATTGGTGCTTGCCGTCACCCGCGCGGCGAACGTGGAGGCGTTGAAGCCGTGGTCGGCATGCAGTATCATTATCCGGTGCATGACGTCCGCCTCCGCCTGGTCCGGTACGCGGCCGTTGAACAGATAAAGGAAGTTATCCGCGAAGCTGAGGTCGGGGCGCGGCTCCGGCACGTCCTCTCCCTGGCGCGTGCGGTGTATGGTCGCCACGATCGTGGGCACCTGAGCGATGAGCTTCACCGCTTTGCGTAGATTCTCCTCGGGCGAAATGTCAAGAACCTTGGCATCGAACTCCCCCAGATTTGAGACCTCGGTGCGCAGGATGTCCATGGGGTGGGCTGTCTTCGGTGACAGTCTTATCGATTCCACGACCTCATCGGGCAGACGCATGTTGTCTATCAGCTCGGAATTGAAGCGCACCAGCTCCTCCTGGTTCGGGAACCTTTTATGAACGAGCAGATAGGCGACCTCGGCATAGACGACATTGCCGACCAGGTCGTCGATGTCGTAGCCGAGATAGTAGAGGGAACCGGAGGGATCGATGTAACTGATTCGGGTCTCCGCGGCGGCCACGTCCTTCAATCCCCTAACCACGTCCTTGGAGCTGTTCCCGGTCATGTCACATCACCCGTTCAAGGTCGCGCGAGAGAGGAAGCACCTCCGGCGGGACCTACTATAGGATTTCGTTAACTGGACATCCCTTAAAACCTTTTTTATCATTGAAAGATCAAAGGATGGGCCAGTACAGTCGGGTGATGAGCTTGTCTGGCGGGACCTCCTGCGGGCTGTTCAGGTACTCCTCCCACATGAAGGGGGCGGGGGTATGTCCGTTCGTCCTCATCCATTCCATCATGAGGTTGTAGGTATCGGTCAAACGATCATAGGGACCGATGTGCGTGGCCACGGCGGCGCGGACCGCAGGCAGCTTGATGGTCCTTACGTTCCCGGCCTCGATCCCTTTCCCGGCTATCGGGAAACCGACCTCCATGTCCATGACCTCGCCCTCCCAGCTGTGATAGAGGGCGAACGGCGGACCGACGCACTTGACGCTCCTTCCCAGGTGCGGGAACAGCTCACCGTACATCCTACCCATGACCGCGGGGATATCGCTCACCTTGACCTTCTCCCGGATGGCTATGGCCGGGGTCTCCTTGGTGTTGACTATCTCGATGGACGTCATGATGACCGAGAAAAAAAACTAGAAAGAAGGAAGATAAAGGATTTGGTAAGGGTGCGGTGAAAGTGTTCCTGCCTACATCGCTTCGTATGGCAAGGACTGGGTGTCGACGTCTCGCTCCTTCTTCTCCGCGGTCTCGATGGCCTCGTCAGCCATGGACCGTTTCAGGACGCAGACGGTGCGTTGCAGGGCGATTATGTCGTCCAGCATGGACTGGGCGATCCACACGGCGGAGAGGAGCTCCTCGAACTTCTTGCGCTGGGCCATGGCCTCCATCTCATGCAATACCGCTGGGTTGTACAGCGTGTTGCGGTTGACCCTTCCCAACGATGACACCTCGTCGATCTGCCTCTCGTAGACGTTGAGCTGGTTGGAGTACATCTCCTGCAATACCTTGAGGGCCACGATCTTGTTCTCGACCTCATCCACGACCGGGGTTTCGACCTTTTCGTCTTCCATGTTCTCACCCTATATGTCAACGGAACGTTACGCGGGCGAGCCAACTGCGTTCAACATCATATGCTTTTCTCGAACGGGCGCACCAGATAGGATATTAATTCCCTTCGACCTTCCCTGTCCGATAAAATGGCGCGCGATTTCAGCCAGAGGTCCCGGTCCATCGTTCAGTCCGAGATACGCAACATGACGCTGGAGTGCACCAGGCTGGGCGGTATCAACCTGGCCCAGGGGGTCTGCGATACGGACACCCCGCGGGAGGTCATCGAAGGGGCGCACCGGGCGGCCTTGGACGGGATCAACGCCTACACCCGTTACGACGGACTGCCGGTGCTCAGGAACGCCATAGCCAAGAAGTTCCGGGACTTCAACCGCCTGGAGGTGGACCCGGACGGAGAGGTAGTCTGCTCCGCCGGGGCCACCGGGGCCTTCTACTGCGCCTGCATGGCGCTGCTGAACGAGGGGGACGAGGTGATCGTCCTGGAGCCGTACTACGGATACCACGTCAACACCTTGTTGGCCATGGGAGCGGTCCCGCGTTTCGTCAGCATGCACCCTCCAGAGTGGGAGCTGGACCTGGAGAAGGTGAAAGAGGCCATAGGCCCCAGGACCAAGGCCGTGGTGGTCAACACCCCCTCCAATCCGTCCGGGAAGGTCTTCAGCCGGTCCGAGCTGAAGGGGCTGGTGGAACTGGCGGTCGATCATGACCTGTTCATCTTCTCCGATGAGATCTACGAGTACTTTGTCTATGACGACAGGGAGCACGTGTCGCCCCTCTCCTTCCAGGAGGCAAGGGACCGGGTGGTGGTGATCTCCGGTTATTCGAAAACGTTCAGCATAACTGGCTGGCGAATAGGGTACGCCGTATGCGACAGGAAGTGGGCGCGCATGATAGGTTACATGAACGATCTGGTCTATGTGTGCGCCCCGGCTCCGCTGCAGGTGGGAGTGGCCAAGGGTATAGGGGAGCTTTCTGGTGAGTTCTATAGACGCCTGTGCCAGCAGTACCAGGCCAAAAGGGAGATGATGGTCCGCGGGCTTCGCGAGGGAGGGCTGTATCCGCACGTGCCGCAAGGCTCGTATTACATACTGGCGGACGTGAGCTCCGTTCCTGGAAAGGATTCCAAGGAGAGGGCGCTGCATATCCTGAAGGAGTGCGGGGTGGCCAGCGTTCCCGGTTCGGCCTTCTATCATGAGGGCGGGGAGGACCTGGTCAGGTTCTGCTTCGCCAAGACGGACGACGTGCTGAGGACCGCCACCGACCGCCTTTCAAGGCTGAGATGGTAGGACGCATTCCTTCTCCGTTTCAAGGTGAATGCTGACCACCACGCTCGGGATCTTCTTTCGTATCGCATCCTCGATGCTCTCGGTGAGCTCATGGGCCTCGGCCATGGAGGTCTTGGCCGGAACACATAGGTGCATCTCCACATAGATGTCCTCCCCTACGTGCCGGGTCTTCAGGTCATGATACTGCAGGAACCCACCATGCTCCTTGAGCACCGACTCGATCACCGCCTCCGACTCCGGACAGCTGTGGTCCATGAGGTCGTGGCAGGTCTTGGCCAGGACCGTATAGGCCATGCGTATCAGCAGCAGGGCCACCACCAACGCCATGATGGGGTCCAGGATGTACCATCCGGTCAGTTCGGCCAGTATTAGGCCGAAGACTATCCCCACCGAGGAGATGACATCGGACATGAGGTGCTTGGCATCCCCTTCCAGGGCGATGGAGCCGTTCTGCCTGGAGGAGCGCATCAAAAGGTAGGACATCCCGCCATTCAGGGAGGTGGCCACCAGAGATATGACCAAGGCCAGGCCGATGGAGGTGAACGAATCCACCGGGTTGAGCAAACGTTCGGCGCTGGCAATGATGATCATCAGAGCGGCAATCACTATCAGGATGCCTTCCACCAGGCAGGAGATGTTCTCCGCGCGTTGATGACCGTAGCGATGGTCAGCGTCCGCCGGCATCATGGCCACCCTTATCGAGGCGAGCATCATGATCGAGGCTGCGATGTTCACGATAGATTCCATCGCATCGGACAGCAAGGCCACGGAGCCCGAGACCAGATAGGCTGCCAGTTTGATGAAGAATATTAGCAGGCCTATGGCGACCGCCATCTTGGCCACTTGCTGCTTTCTCACGAGCTAGGGCAGGGTGGAGGCCCGATAAACCTTTTTTCGTTCAAACCCTAACGGGAGGCGCCTGCCTTTCCGCCAAAGCCCTTTCGAAGAGCGCGTCCAGCTCCGCCTCGCCGAGCTTGGGGTCGTGCCTGACGAAGAAGGTGAGGTAGGTCTGGTCCTCGGTGTAGACCACCCGAGAGGGACGTATGTTAACGCTCAGCAGCACCTCCCCGGTCTCCAGCATCACGTCCACCTGGGTGGCCGCCTTGCCGCCCTTGTTCTTGGTGCGGGAGAGCTTCATGATGCTCTTGCGGTTGGCCTGGTACAGCCGGCGGATCCTGTCGTCCAATCCTGGTCCTTCCACGGTCGGAAATCGGATGGGGATATGAAAAGATTGCCCCCCCGTGGACCAGTGCCCACTCCAGGGCAACAGATGAAGGCGAGGGGAAAGCGAAGCATTAATTCCGTTGGCGAGCATTCCCAGGCGAAGCCCATGTCCCAAGGACCGATGAACGCCAGATTGATCTACAAGTTCTTCGAGGCCGCAAACATGCAGCGGTGGAACGACCACATCCGCCCGGTGGAGCTTACCGAACTCGACAAGCAATCCCACAAGATGGTCATCGCCTACGTACTTGCCAGGTTCGAGGAGACCGAGAAGGGGGCCAAGATAGATTGGACCAGGATCATCGAGGGAGGGATTTTCGAGTTCCTGCACCGGATATTCCTGACCGACCTCAAGCCGCCGGTGTACCACCGCATGCAGAAGGAGAAGGGAAGCGAGCTGAACGAGTACGTTTTCCGCGAGCTGCAGTCGGAGGTGCCGGACATCGACCAGGAGTTCTACGAACGATTCAAGGCCTATCATCTTCACAAGGACGACAGCGTGGAGCGCCGGGTCCTCCGGGCGGCGCATTACCTGGCCACCAACTGGGAGTTCAAGCTGGTGTACAACGCCAACCCCACCATGCTGGGCATCGAGGACACCAAGAAGAACATCGAGATGCAGATCGAGGACCATTACGACCTCATCGGCGTCCAGCGAATCATGCTGGCCAAGAAGTCCTACGGCTTCATCGAGTTCTGCGGCCAGCTGCGCTATCAGCAGCGCTGGGCCCGTGCCCCGCGCATACCCAGGACGTCGGTGCTGGGCCATATGCTCATGGTGGCCATCATGTCCTACCTCTGCTCATTGAGGATCAAAGCCCCGGCGCAGCGGACGGTGAACAACTTCTACACCTCGCTCTTCCATGACCTGCCAGAGGTTCTGACGAAGGACATCATCACCCCGGTGAAGAAATCCGTGGGCGGGCTGGAGGAGCTCATCTCAAACTACGAGGAGCAGCAGGTGGAGGAGAAGCTCCTGCCTCTGCTGCCAGCCACCTGGAGGAAGGACTTCGAGCTGCTTCTGCTCGACCCCTTCCGCAACCGGCCGCGCGGCGATGGCGCCTGGGCGGTCGATGGTGCTATGCTAAAGGGCTGCGACAATCTCGCTGCCTTCATCGAGGCCAACTCATCTATAAAGTACGGGGTGAGCTCCAAGGTGCTGAGAGTGGGGAAGCAGCGCCTGCTGGAGATATATCAGGACAACGGCAACATCACCGGGATCGACTTCTACCAGCTGATGCTTGAGCTTGACCACATGGACATCTGATCACCAGGTGATGCGTCCCTCGAACAGGCGGAAGAGAAGGTCCCGGTAGTACTTGTCATAAGGAAGGGAGAAGGTAAGCTCCAGCTCCTCGGAGCGCAGCTTGATTACATACTTCCCGCCGTCATCGCTGTCATACGAAAGACGTACGGACGAGACCTCGGAGGCTTCGATGGAGAAGTTCCCCTCCGTCTCGGCGAGCACCTGCTGAGGCGACATCTCGTAGAAACGGGAGACGTTGTCACAGCTGCTGGAGCCGGGCATGAATATCCCGGCCTGCCGGAGATCGTCCTTCCCCTTGTCCAGCTCCATCTCCCGGATTCGGGCGAAGATCAGCTTCTCGGAGGTCATGGCCAGGGCGTAGGCCCCGTCCCGTCCCGCGATATGCGCCGGCGCCGCCACGGCCGTGACTATCTCCCCCTTGGCTGATTCGAAGCGTTCCATCTCCTCGGCCGCCAATGGCTGACCGCAGTAGGGACAGAATCGCATGCCCTCCAGGAGGGGCTTTCCGCATTTGGCGCAGCTCGGGATCATCGCATTGGTGATATGACCAGAGGTATTTATGGACCCATCGCCTTGACCCTTTCCGTCACATTCTATCGCTGGCCACATGCGCCATTTCGTCAGTATGACAAAATGTGACAAATGACAGACATTTTATATAGTTAGTATGACAATCTAATTTTCAACCCAAGCCAAGGAGTTCGTACACTATGGAGGGAGAGAGGATAACGCTGCGCCTAGAAGGCGAGGACCTGGAGCTCATCGATGATTTCATCGATGGACATCCAGAGATCTCGAATCGCTCGCAGCTTGCCCGCATCGCCCTTCGCGCGTTCATAGAGAGGGATGGTGGAGCGCGGGTGGACGGATCAGGCAGGGGCGAGATAGTCCTGAAGGTCCCACCGGCCGTACGTAGCATAATGGAAGGGATGGTGGAGGACGGCTACTACAACTCGGTGGAGGACATCGTCGTGGAATGCCTGCGGAAGGAGTTCCTGACCAAGGATAACATGGAAAAGGTCAAGGACGAGCACTTCCAGAAGAGCAGGCAGATCATGGCAAGGATGTAAGGACCTGCTCTGGGCGAGAGCGCAGAGGGATGGGATGCACTAACTCACTTAGCGAACGCGCTGTAGGACGCGTCGCCGTAAGATATGGGGGCCAAAAGATGGAAGCCGGAATAATGGAACAGACGGTCAGGACCGAGCAGATAGTCTCAATGCTCAGCCGAGGCCTGGCCGAACCAAAGATATCGGTGGTGGGCTGCGGGGGTGCTGGTAACAACATCGTTAACAACATCTTCGGCAGTTGCAAGAAGAACGTGCAGACGGTCGCGATAAACACCGACGAGCGATCCCTGCAGAAGGTCAACGCGCACAAGAAGCTGCTCATCGGCAAGGACGTTACCGAGGGTCGGGGCGCCGAGGGATTCCCCGAGGTGGCCGAGTACTGCGCGGAGTGCGCCAAGGACGCCATAAAGGACGCCATAAAGGACCGGGACATCGTGTTCGTCATCGCCGGGATGGGCGGCGGCACGGGAACTGGCACGGCTCCGGTGGTGGCCCAGGTGGCCAAGGACCTTAATTCGATCACTTTCGTCATAGCGATCACCCCCTTCTCCTTCGAGACGGAGAGGGTCAACAAGGCCCAGATGGGCATATCGAAGATCAAGAAGATAGCCAAGACCACGGTGGTAGTGGAGAACGACCGCCTGCTGAACGTGGTGGACGAGATGCCCCTGAACAAGGCCTTCTCGGTCATCGACAACAGCGTGGTGAAGATCATCGACTCGTTCTGCTCCCAGGTCAGCATGTCCTTCATGAACGCCTTCACCGAGGAGGTAATCCAGTACATGAGGGCTGACGAGAAGAGCGAGGTCTCCCGCGAACAGTACATGATGCCTGAACTGGTCATGGCCAGCAAGGGCCCGGCTGAGGCTGGGCTGCGGCCGATGGGACAGCTCGGGCCTCTGATGCAATAGGTCCGTTGCCGGCTTCCAAACGCTACCGGTGCGGCGGATGTCAGCCGCCGCACCACACCCCCAAATCACTTTCCACTGGTTCTCCAAGGTCTTATGATGGCGTGAGACGTTCCCGTTCTGTGCTCCTGGGATTCGTGATCAACCCCATCGCCGGCATGGGCGGCAGCGTGGCCCTGAAGGGGACGGACGGGGACGCCTATCGAATCGCCATGTCCAAGGGAGCTTTGCCCCTGGCCCAGAAAAGGGCGGTGCGTGCGTTGGGCAGACTTGATGGTGACATCAATTTTCTGACTGCCTCGGGGGAGATGGGTGCCAGGACGTTGGAGGAAATGGGGCTGAAGCATGAGGTCGTCTGGAAACCTCAGGGCGAAAGCGCAGCGGAGGACACCCGCCAGACCTGCCGCCTTTTCGTGGAGAGAAACGCGGATCTGATCGTCTTCTGCGGCGGGGACGGGACGGCCAGGGACGTCCTTGATTCGGTCGGCGACTCCATTCCAGTCGTCGGCATCCCCTCGGGGGTCAAGATGCACTCAGCGGTCTTCGCCAACACCCCTGAGGAGGCGGGGGACGCGATCTCCCGTTTCATCAAGGGAGAATCGAACACTCTCCTGGCCGAGGTCATGGACGTCGACGAGGAGGCGTTCCGGCATGGCGAGCTGAGAGCGCGATTGTATGGATACATGCGGGTCCCTGATATCGGAGGGATGCAGCCCCCCAAGGGGGCGGTGTTCGGAACCTCCGACGAGGAACAGAAGGATGCCATCGCCGAGTTCCTGGTCGAAAGGATGGAACCGGGAACCATATACGTGCTCGGTCCTGGAACGACCACCAAGGCGGTGGCCGACCGCATGGGACTCCCGAAGACCTTGCTGGGGGTCGACGCCTACCTCGATGGCGAGGTTATTATGAAGGACGCCTCCGAGGATGACCTCCTGCGGACCCTGACGGGAAGGAGGGTCAAGATGCTGGTAACGCCCATCGGACGACAGGGATTCGTCTTCGGAAGGGGGAACCAGCAGCTCTCCCCAAAGGTGATCGAAATGATTGGCCAGGATGATGTGCTCATAATCGCCACACCAACCAAGCTGGCCGAGACCCCGGTGCTTCATTCGGACTCGGGCGATGTCGACCTCGATGCGCGGCTGTGCGGTTACCGGAAGGTCCTGATAGGCTATGACCAGTATCGGATGGTCCGCTGCCGTTGAGGGAAATTGTTTAAAGAGCCGGGAACGATAGCCGTGCCATGAGCGTCATCCACCTAGATTTCCGTACCTTCGCCCAGGCCACCGAGGTCGAGGAGAGGGTAAAGAAGGCCGTGACGTTCGCCTCCGGATGCGAGGAGATCGCGGTGGACCGTTCGGAAGGGTATCACGGCAACAAGATCCTCATCATGACCTGCACCGTCTCCCGAAAGGCTGATATCCGCGCATTCTTCCGTCGGCTGTCCAAGGAGGACCTGGTCCTGCTCCTGGACAGCGTGGACCAGCGCATGGACGACGACGGGCAGTTCTTCTTCCGTCTGGACAAGCAGAAGGCGTTCCTGGAGGAGCTGGTCATTTCCAGCGGGGACGACTGCGTTCATGTTCGGGCGAAGGTGGAGAGCTATCCCAAGCGAAGGGAGAAGGCACTGGAGAACGCCAAGGCCATGCTCCAGGAGCTGCTCGACCGACAGGATAAATAATAATTATTCATACGGAAACGTCAAGCAGGGGTAGCCAAGCTTGGCCAACGGCGTAGGACTTAGGATCCTATCCTTAGTGGTTCTGGAGTTCAAATCTCCACCCCTGCACCACGAATTTTATAGTCTGGCTGTGGGGAATTTGGGTTCGATTTATTTATCCGCAACGGATAAATGTAACCCTCTCGACCACTTTATTTTAGGACCTGGAACCTGCGGCATTAGGTGGAGCCAGACTTGTTGAGTGAGAATGAAATATCCCTAATCTTAGGAAAAGACTTAGTGGTTGATAAGAGGCCTGTAGGACAACTGAATTTCGCAGACTGGATGCTGGTCAAGAAGGGGATCTCGTCCTTGACTGTAAAGCATAACGTTTGCTATGCAAATTTCTTGATGCGCAAACATAATGTCCCGTTTCCGAACAAAGAAGATGCCCAGAAGATCGCTTTATGGATTCTGAATTCTGATTATTCGAAAAGCTACCAGAAACATTTACTGTCTGCTTTGGAACTTTACATGGAGTACTCGGGACAGCCCATTAAATTCTGGAAACCCAAACCTACGAAAAGATCCCCCAAATACCTCACCCAAGAGCAGCTTAAGAAGTTGATTCGGGGGGCTAGGGATTATCGTGATTTCGCTATGTTGATTATGTTTTGCACTACGGGAGTACGATTGAACGAATTACGAATGATGAATGTTGGGGATCTTGATCTAGAACATGCGCTAGTGACGGTTAGACATGCGAAGAGGGAGAAGGACAGGGAAGTACCACTTAGCCTGGATTGCGTTAAGGTAATGGCAATCTACGTGCAGAAATATCATTCCAAGAAATCCAAACCCTCGGATCCCCTATTCACATCGCAAAGAGGTAATCGCTGGTCAGCTCATGCTATTGAATCCTGCGTGGATAGATGTGCCGAGAGGGCTGGACTAGGAGGAATGGTGTCGCCCCATGTCCTACGTCACTCGTTTGCTACTGCGATGATTTCTAATGGGTGCGACGTGTTTCATTTATCAAACATACTGGGCCATTCCAACATGACAACTACTTCGATCTACCTTCATGTGAATAATGATGCGAAAAGAGCTGCCCTGGAGAGGGGTGTACCAAAATTTTAAACATTCGGAGTTCAAGCGAGTTTAATATCCGACTTCAAGATTAAAGTAGAGCGGTTAAAGACTTACTTTTATATCAACCGGAGATTTATAAATTAATTCAATCAATTAGTCCATCATTATTAGTGAACGTGATTGATAATAACCTTATTCGAAAATTGAAATTAATGACCTCTCCAGGAGCTTTGTCATACCCATAGTCTTAATTTGATGATAATTATGGATTTTTTTATTTTTTTGATATAATGTAAATAGATAATCTGAAATTTTATATTGAACCTCGGTGGGTGGTAAAATAATTTGAATGCGATTTAAATCCTTCAAATTAATGTTGGGTTGAGTTGTTTGGGTCATCGTTGAAAGTGCATTTTCCTTAGCATATTCAATATTCAAATATAGGAATTCGGATGTGATAATATTCTTTTTGGGCTGTATACCAACAATACTATCTGGAAAACATGAATCAAATTCAAGTATTCCCGTTACTCCTATGGTCGCCCCAGTTATGGCAATTACCACTGTACCGATTGGAAAAAGCTTACTAATTTTTAAACCATCTTGATTTAAGGTTTGGGAATAATCACTAACATAAATTTTCGATCTAGAGATATCTCCGATTTGAATAAAGGGAATATTTCCTCCATAAAACCTAGGATCATTTCGGGGACGATGAGAAAATCTACCTCTTTCCAATTTTGATACGTCTGAAATATTTTTAATATCATATTTATTATTGTATAAATTATTAAAACTATCAGCTAATGCAGAATTAAATAATTTCGATGTGTACTTTTCAATTTTATTATTAATAAAAATAACATCTCTAATTTTACCATTTAATTTTTCAATGTAATTTACAATTCGTAATTGCTCTTCTAGAGTAGGAACTGGAATTCCAATTTCAAGAATATCATTTGTTTTATACGTCTCTCTACCTACACTGTCTGTTGTGGCCAATTTTGGAACTTTAACGTGGAGTGCCCAAAAAAGGTATTGTCGGTTGATGATATTTTCATTAATTTTTAACGGAATAAAAGTGCCTGTTGCTTGAAAACAATCTCTTGAAAACGCAAAAGCGCCATTTTGTGTGTGTAGGCGAGAAAAAACTAAATCACCAGGATAAATTTTAATTCGTTTTTTTATTTGTATCGCTGATCCAACCTTTTTTTGAGCGATTGTGATAGTGTGTCTTGATGAATTTATCGTGGGATCAGAAATTTCTTCCTCCGAACTTATTGTGTAAGCTCGTTCATCAGTAAGATCTTGAACGATATCCCCTAATTTGAGAATTGGCCAGTGTGAAATCATGGTTTCTCCGAGATAATCGTCTTAATTTCTTCCAAAAGGCTGATGACCTTCTTTTCCTGTTCAATGATTCCAATTAAAATTTCTTCCGGAGAAATACTTTCCAGATCCACGTTTGCTCTGGGATTTTTTAGATCCAAATTACAATTATTATTCAACAGTTCATCTACTTGAACCTTCCAAGCAAATTCATTCTCATGCCGGTTAAACCACCATTCAATACACGGTTCGAATTCATCGAATAGTAGTGGTTTGGTCATTGTGTAATTTTTCCTTCCGTCTGGCAACGGAATTTCATAATACCATACATCTTTGGTACCTGCTGACCTATCAAAAAATAACACATTGGTTTGGATCCCACTATATGGCGCAAAAACTCCTTTTGGTAATTTTATTATTGTATGTAAATTATATTCCTTAAGCAATTGCTCCTTTATCCTGGCAGCAACACCATCTCCAAATAAGGTTCCATTTGGAACAATCACAGCTGCCCTTCCTCCTTTTGATGTCACACTTGGGCGTTTTAATTTTCGCATTATTAGTTGAAGGAATAATAACGCTGTTTCAGCTGTTTGCATATCTGCCGGAAAATTGTTCTTAATGCCAGCCTCTTCTTCACCACCAAAGGGAGGGTTGGTCATTATGATATCTACTCGATCTTTATCGCCAATCTCAGTAACCTTGAGATCCAAAGAGTTCCCTTTGGTGATTCTGGGGTATTCCATCCCATGCAACAATAGATTCATTTGAACGAGCAGATAGGGCAAAGGTTTTGCTTCCCCTCCAACTATGCTTTTTTGAAGTAATTCGCGATCCTGAACACTTTTACACCCTTTCTCCAAGTGAGAATAAGCTTCGACAAGGAACCCACCGGTTCCACAAGCCGGATCGAGGACCACCTCGCCCAATTTTGGATCCGTAACGGTTACGATAAATTGGATGACTGGCCTTGGTGTATAGAACTCCCCAGAATCGCCTGCTGCATCCCGCATTTCTCTAAGCATCGATTCATACAAGAATCCAAGGGTATGAAGTTCCTCACTGGACGCAAAGTGGATACTATTGATTTTGTTGATAACCTCTCTTAGTAAGTAACCACTTTCCATGCGATTAGTGATGCCACTAAAAACATTGGATACCACATCACGACGATTGCCTCCATTTTCACCTCGTAGGGAACGCAAGTATGCGATTAGCCCCATCCCCATGGTACCATCTGGCCTCATCGCTTCGTCTTTAGTAAGAAAATTAATTAGGTCATCACCAGTGAGACCGTCTTCCTTAATGGCCCAATCTCGCCACCGGTAAGGGGCTTCAATAACTGGTTTGAACCTTTCTCCAGACAAGGTCGCTTCATCTTCGCGTAACAATTCCAGGTCATCGAGGAATTTTAAAAACATTAACCAAGTCAGCTGAGGTAATCGATCAAGGTCGCCACTCAGACCCTTATCTTTACGCATGATGTCCCTTGATGATTTTATGATGCTACCTAGCTGCTGCGCTGTTGTCAGTGTTTTTTCTTTCTTTACTCTAGCCATCTATATTACTCCGAATAAATTAGCGCCTGCATTTCATCAAAGGCATTCTTTAAACCCTCAGCGCTGCCGAATATCTTAATAATTTCACCGATGTTCCCATGACTGGATATGGGAGAAATTTTCAATACATCCGGAAGAGTAAATTGCTCACTCCCGTGTTCGGCATACTTTTCCAGAACTTCGTTTAAAATTGATCTTGCCTCTTCGCTAAATTGATCGAAGAAGTCTGTATTGCCCTTAAGGGCTTCAGCTCGATCGCGACGAGTTTTTAATGGAGCACTATACGCCAAATTGCATAATAGATCGAAAGCATCAGCATCAGGCTTTTTCATTACTTTAGCCAGCTCATCAAGACTAATCCCCCTACTTTCCAACATATCAATAATTTCTTGACGTTTCGTATAGGTAGCCCAATCCCTTCGCAACATTTCCTTCTCCGGATAAAGGGTTCTAATACTTTCCGTTGTGAAGTCGGTAATTTTCACCACTTTAAGTTGGTGACCGCCACTATCCATTTCATAAACCATTTCAGTATCAATTGTCACGTAGCCGCCATCGACATGGTATTTTTCCTTACCATCACCTTCGCCTGTTCCTACTGAAAAATTTATGGTTCTTCCTGAAGGTAGGGGTTCACCATCGAAATCGGGATCTGCAAATTGCTGAACAGCTGAACCAGTATAATCAAAAATATTGAAAAACCACTTGTCGTAATCATCACGTAGTCTTGTGCCCCGTCCAACCATTTGTTTGAACTCGGTCATTGAACCAACCACTCTGGCAATGACGACATTTTTTACGGTGGGAGCGTCAACACCAGTGGTTAGTAGTTGTGAGGTTGTTAGGATAACCGGGGTTTTTGTTTCAAGTTCTTGGAACTTACTCAAGTGTCCCCTTCCAATATCTCCTTCATCTGCGGTAACTCTGCATACATAGTCGGGATATTGTTTTGTCAGATCGGAATTCAAATTATTCAATTCTCGAGCCATTTCTAGTGCATGCTCTTGATCGACGCAGAAGACGATCGTCTTAGCGAAACGATCGTCTTGTTTCATAAAGTCGGTTAGATGCTGAGCAATGGCATGGGTTCTCGCCCTCAGCGCAATAACTCTTTCGAATTCCTTTGTATTGTATATGGCGTCTGGGATTTCCTTTCCATATTTATCAAGTTCACCTTTTGAAGGCCTCCACCCAGCAGCATCAACATTCGTTACTATGCGATATACACGATAGGGGGCCAGAAATCCATCTTCAATGCCCTGTTTCAGAGAATAGGTATAGATGGGGTCTCCAAAGTAGTGGTAAGTGTCTCTGTTATCATCACGAAGAGGTGTTGCAGTCATGCCAATTTGGTAGGCGGGTTCGAAATACTCGAGGATACCCCTCCACTTACTTTCATCTCTTGCACTTCCCCGATGACATTCATCAACTATGATGAGGTCAAAGAAATCCCTGGAAAATTCCTTGAATAATCCCGGGCGGCGTTCATCCTCAGCAATTGACTGGTAGGTGGAGAAGTACATCTCGCGGCTTTTATTTGCTACCCCCTCAATCTTCCATCTCGCATCACCAAAAGGGGCGAATATCTTATCCTTAGGATCGTCAACCAGGATGTTACGATCTGATAAATACAGAATTTTTGGCCTACGATACTCTCCAGCTGAGTTCCAACGAGCTGTCCATAATTTCCAACATATCTGGAAGGCAATAAACGTCTTTCCGGTACCAGTAGCTAAAGTTAAAAGCAGTCGATTTTTTCCTTTAACTATTTCTTCAATCGCCCTGTTGATAGCAATTTCTTGATAATATCGAGATTCCTTTCCAGATGTATGGTCATATGGAGCGATTAGTAAGCTTTTTTTATCCTCGGGAAGTCCCCGCGAAGTGATGTAGCGAGACCACAGATCTTGCGGATTTGGAAATTCTGTAAGCTCCTTTTCCAACCCAGTAATGTAATCGTGCTCAATTATGAACTGACCATTGGTTGAATAAGCGAATTCCAGACCTAGGATCTCGGCATATTCTTTCGCCTGTTGTAACCCTTCCGCGGGGTGATTATCATATGGTTTAGCTTCGACAACCGCGATGGCAAGGTCGTGCGAATATCTGAGTAGGTAATCAGCTCGCTTTTGTTTTCCTCGCCTGGGTTTTTGAGACCCCATTACCACTCGGCCATCTGTAAACGTCTTTTGCTCAGTGAAGGAATAGGGGGTGTTATCCCAACCTGCGGCTATGATCTTGGGAGTAATGAATTTTCGACAAGTGTCAGCTTCATTCAATGACTCAGTCATTTCTCCCCCGAGCATTCGAATGAGATATCGGGTATATATGGACTCAGGCAATAATTGTAAAATCTGAATTAATATTGTGATAGGTATTGCGATCGTAACATTTTTTCGTCCAAATTCAAGAATGATACAATATTTGTGAGTGTCAATATTATTTTTTAAAAATATCCAATTTAATTAAAAAGTCAATAAATATTATATATAATTAATTTTATAGATATTCGCATGACGGCCGACGATAAAACAATAAAGGGATTGATGGCTGGGTCACCGATTACAATTGATACTGGCGCGTGTTATATCTGCCACAGGACTCAAGTGGATATCGATAATATCATTAAACAGATTAAGGAAACTGAAACAACTCGAATTAACGAATTGAAAAGAGTGATGGTCAACCCTGAATCAGAGGGGGAATATGATGACCAAAGAGCCAAGGAAGCATTGAAGCAGATATATGATCTTGTAAATAAAAAGGATATTTTCTTGAAAACCCTCATGGATCAAGAAATGGATTATATAGTCGATAATGAAAAAGCCATTGACGAGAAAATTCCTGGTTTTTTAGCGATAACTGATTTCTATAAAACTGTTCTGGATTCGAAATCCTATCAAACATTGGGGGGAGTTCTTAGAATGCTCGAACATGGAGATTATAGGCGCGAGCTAGCGGAAGTAAAAAAGAGACACGATTCCAAAATTAAATTTTATAATGATGATGTAAAGAAATTGGATGATTACATTAAATGGCTTAACCCGTCTAGTCAATTTAAGAACATGAAAATCGAAATTCCTTACCTGCAACGAGATAGTAAATTTACCCCTTCATCATTTGATAGGCGTTCACATCCTTTTGCAATAGAAAATGATGGGGCGTCTTTCATACTTGGGGAAGTAACCGTCATGATATGCCCCATCTGTAGTCGAATATTGGCATCAATGCAGAATTACTAATTACATAATACCAGGGTGGTTCATGAAAGGGTGCACGTGCCCAGATAAAATTAAGTTAGATATTATAATAATAGGACACACCTTTTTTGGACATTATTATTGACACAATTTGAAAACCGATATGCATTTAATTAAGATTGGGGAGATGGAATATGGATGATTTACAGACAAACAGAACGTATAGCCTTCTATTGAATGAAATATCGATATCCGATAGAAAGGTGGATTCGAGTTGGAACAATCTGCGCTTCTGGATAACTATAGCTATTACTGCAGGTTTAGCAACATTTACCTTGAAAGATATTAATTTCTGGATTGCCACGATCATTTCTGGTTACTCTTGGATAATGCTTGGTGAGTTGATTATTAGAATTACTAGGTTAACTGTGATCCGGGATGCTTTTTATGTAATGCTGGATAACCCGAAATTCGACCTGGTGACTATGGAAAAAGTGGAAAGGAAAACTTATGACTCATTAATCCAGCTAAGCCTTTGGAGGAGAAGAACCGTTTCTGTATATGGTGGGATCATGGCCCATCACAAGAATAAAGATGTAAAGGAGCTTGTGAATAAATTCGAAAGACAGTTAGAACTCTAATCCCAAGATTGGTGAATAGAACTCATAAAAAGACAACAATCAATATATATTAAATATCCAATTTTAAATTATTGAACTGGACTTTTTCTACAGAATGGATGAGGGTTCCACCAGATATAAACGATCTTCCAGATGGTTTCATCTTAGTGAAATGTGATGCTGGTCACAACAATGGTTCCACTGGAATATGTGTTTCAATGGAGACCAGTTCACACCAATATAAAGATCGTTTGATAACCGGATGTTCAAAAGGCCCAAATCATGCTGAGTTACGTGCGATCCTCGAAGCTATGCGTAGCGTCAAGTCATTAAAAATTCAGATTAATTGTTGTCTCATTTATTCTGATAGCGTATCCGCTTGTGCGCTTGCTAAAGGATTTTGGAACCCAAATAGATCTTACATCCGCGAGATCGTTGATTCGATTAATAATGAAAAAACAAAGTTAGAGGAGAAGGGAATTCATGTATATTTATTCAATACTTCTGCTAAATATGTTAAAAGAATCGATCGGAAGGCCAAAACAGCTAGAGTAGCCAGAGAAAAAGAAAAAGATCAACAAATTTCTAAACGCTTAGAAACCGTAAAACAAACCATTGATAGAAGCAATGGGATCGTCATTGAGTTTGATGAGATTCACCATTGGGCATTATCATCTGATGGTGAGATGCGATATCGGGTTTCAGTTGATTTACCATATTGTGATTGCTTAGCATGGCAGAAAAAATGGGCAGACAAATCTATAGAATCCGTACTTGCACGCGCTTTACCATGTAAACACATGTGCGCACTGTGTAAGGAACTGGGACAAGATGTGCTCACCGTATTTAAAAAACCGATCTATCGAGTAGATTGATCCGTGTTATGAAATACTAAAATAAATTGTTTCAACTCGGTAACTTATCTGATTTAATGGATTTTATGGACAAAGTACAGTTAATCAGCCAAACCATCTATTACATGACGTATAGCGAAATAACTGGATTTTCACCGGAACATTATACTACTTACGATCGAGCTAGAAAGATCGTTGAAGAACACCGTATGAACTGCTTAGCAGAAGGGAAAGAATCAGATCTTACGATTGCGGCTCATATCGATCCCGCAGAACACAGGCGGATTGTGGGGGAACTTATAGAGGATTACTTGCGATCGGGGCAGGAGATCGAGGATCCGATGGTTGTGATGTTCAATCAAACCAAAAGGTACACACTTCTGCCTAGATCGGAGTTAACACAAGACCTGTGGTTGCAGCAGCCGTACATCACTCACGGCCCCCTCAACAATTTTACTCGAGAGCAGTTCTAGGGCTGCTAGGCACGCTTATGCGAAATGAGGGAGGGGGCGCCCGGATTCATTCCAAACGCCCCTCTGCGTTGATTCTAGGGGCCTGCTTGCCCCCTTGTCCTTGGAATGGTGGCTTGGATCATATCAATAAAAAGGAATTATCAATGCATTGTAAGGATATTTTGCCTTAATTTAATGATATTTTTTCGAACTTACGTTGTTATATCGCCACATGTTAAAAATAAATAATATAATAACTAAGCTTCCGGTAAAAATGTCTATGAAATTATTCTGTTAATTATAATAATATATAAATATTATTATTTTTGTAATTACTTCTAGCCAACTGATTACTACCTTACAGTCAATTAATTATATTATTTTCAATTTTAAGCTCGTATTTATGGAAAAAAGTGATGATTAAGGGGTTTAGAATATCATTACTGATCCATTTATTATGGAAGATATTCTGAAAAGGGGAACGGCTCCAGTGAATAGAGATCGGTTGGTTGACCCGCCCTCAAAATTCCATACTGTCGTCTGATCTCGGGGGGGATCTTCGAAACATATTCCTTGGGGAACTTGTAAAGTTCTTCACACATAATCATCGTGTCTACGACCTTTTCAATCGTATCAATTCTTCCACCCAAGGCTGTTCCAATTACTTTTTCGAAAACAATACCATGCTCGCTGCGCTTAATAGCTGCCCTGACAACCTCCTTATGCCTGTTAATCGTAACAATTTCCGAAGAAACTGAATCTGCCCTCCATTCATCGATTATTTCCTGAAAATCTATCCAATACTCTTCCATCAAACTAATAGCCCACTCCGCATCATACATGTTGATCTCCAGAGGGACATCAAGGGGAGTTGTTTCCCCCCGGGCGTCATCTACCGCTTTGATAATGCTGTCGAGGTTGCGGTTGATACAATGAAGAGCTGCCAGTTTGGTTGCCTTGATTTTTTGTCTATCCAGGAAGGCCGCGTGTACGCTGTAGGACTCTTGCTGATTGTAATCATCGACCAAATCATCGATGTATCGGCTGAACTCATTAAACAAGTCCCTGGCTTCTGGTCCAACCTCGATCCTTTTCACATCATACAGATCCAACCGAATTAATGAATTAGCTATCTCAGATACCAATTCGACTCTTCTCCCCTCTTCATTAAACATATAATCTCGATGTGGTGGCTTTTGGCCCCTATTAATATACAAAAACCGTGAAGCTAACCCTTGTTTAAAAAACTGGGTGCTTCTGCCACCCCTGTTCATCTGTGTTAAAAAATCTGGAGTGGTAGCTGCGAGAACGTTAAGGTAGATCGGAACTCCCCTTTCAATGCCGTGTTGAACGGTCCAAGATGGCGGAATCCATCCATCATATGTCATTGTTAGGTGCTCAAAAATATCCGCCTTGTAGTCCTTTTTTCCCTCGTTAAATATGCTTGAATATTCGTCTTTAAGCTGTACAAATCCCTCGTGTTTTACTTGGACAACTTCTTCACCATCTTCATCAACTTTCGGATGCAGGAAATGAGTTATAGCTTCGGGGGTGAATGATGATGGAAATCTGATTATTATTCCCAATCTTTCCTCAATATATGGAATTATTTTTTCCGGAAACGCTCTCAGGGGTCTCGATTTCGAATATTGTGCGGGAGGAGCTATGTTCAGTACCCAAATATTCAAAAGTAACCTGTCGCCATCGACTAACACATATGCGTTGGGCACAAATGTCGCGAGCATTGTAAAAGTAATTGCCAATGCCCACGCCAAGGTCGTATTCGTTGCTTCTACTATTCCATCGCTCCACTCTTTGAAATGGCCGAGAGGGGGTTTCCCTCTATATTTTTCATATTTTCTTTCGTTCATATACTCACTTACTCGCTTACGTTGGGGAGTGGTAGCTCTGATTTTTATACCACATTTTTTCCAGTTTTCATCCACTCCTCACCAAAGCCATACAGTTAATTATATATCTATATTTCTATGTCATAATAATTATAATATTAATATCAAAAAAATATAAACGGATTTGCGCACTAAACCCTCAAAATAGGCCTTTAAAAATGAATTTTCAATCATTTATTATTGGCAATAATATTCTTCATTGAGCAGAAATAATAATTCGAACTTTTTGATAAATCGGGCTAACGGGTGAGACCTTTCTTGCTCACGAAATTGATGGTTTCGTAAAGTACCTATTAGAGGAGCTTTGAGTGGTTTGGAAATAACTCGATCTTACAATAAATTATTATCAAGTCCATAGAAGAGTTTATAAATATTTCCTTCGTATTTTAATAAATTGCTTTTTATTTTTAATAATTAATTTGGAAATAACCAACACGGATTCGTTTTTATTTATTATTTAAATCATGAGACGCCCTCCTATTATAGGAATAGGGGATTTTTAATTAGAAGATATCATTTTTAATAATATCGTATGAGATTCATTTTATTAGCTTCTTCAATATAGAGATTGCACTGGTGAGTATATGGCTGAAACAAGATCCCGAAGGAAGGGGTGTCCGTTCTGTGGGCATTTGCATATCTATGAGGTTATTTGCACCCCGATGGAAGGGGATAATGAGAAAGGGATTCCCGATTCAATAGCATTGGGGAGAACGCCATCTTTCACTCGTATTCTTAATTCCGAAGGGGATGTCATAGATGAAGAGACCGCGAAATATGGTATGGAAGAGGAGAGCGAGAAACGTTTAGAAATGCAATACTTCTTCGATCAACCCATTTTCATCGCCCATTCCAGGGGATTTAAAGGGGATCCCCCTAATGTCATCGATATGTTTTGGAAATGTAAGCAGTGTTTGAGAACGTGGAGTCCAGTCAGCAAGAAGGATTTTTCTAAGTGCCCCAATTGTGGAATGAACAGCGGAATTCGGATTATGTACGGGTTACCGGACTATATCGCTTACAGATCCATGAAAAGGGGAGAAATCAGTGGTGGTGGGTGCTGCATCATACCAACTAATCCGAATTGGGCGTGCAAGGAGTGCGGGCATTCTTGGGGTGGGCTTAATGATTTTGATCCAGATTATGACCATAACCCTATCATATGATGACATTCAGAATGAATTTTCCAAAAGCACAAGAGGCCCCTACCAGACCAGCTAATTCCGAGGGAGTTCCTAGAATAATTAGTGTGCCTGTGACGATAATGAAGATGACTAACTTGTCGATGTGCGGAATTTGCATGTAACTTGATTGAATATACTTAGTTAAATAAATTCTTGAACTGATTTTGTTAACAGATCTGGTAACAAATACTTGACTAATTTATTATTTGACCGCGCAATTCCTTCTTTTTTAACATAGTGAAGATTATTAGCCAGATAGTCATTAGGAAGAGGCGATGCTTACGGGAAGTCTTAGGATCCTGTGCATTGTTGAATAATATTATGTACGATATAATATCTAAAAAAAGAAGAAAGAGGCTGGAAGCCTCATGTTTCTGCAGCGGCTTGTATATTCCACATGGTAAACCAAGAAGCACTATCTTGATTTTCTATGCCATCACGTTGGGGCTCAATAATTATCCATTTCCCTGAGTTAAGACCGTAGCTGGTTAAATCACCATAATAATAGTAACCCTCACCACCCAGATCTGGAAGTTGTACTAGTACCATAGAGTGACCAGATGTTCCATCATCGCTTTCGAATAACCCTATTGCAGATTCAACTCCCGCTAACTCAAAGAGGGCAGAAAACAAAATAGAATAGTCTTCACAATCCCCAGTACCGCTGTTTAATGTTTCAGTTGGGAAGAACCCTTTATCGTCTAAATCGTGCTGGTAATCGACTTTACTGTTCACAAATGAAAGAATTTTATCAATTTTTTCTGGACTTGTATCATCGGTATTGACACCAGATAGAGCAATAATATTCAACAAAGTGACTCTTGCTTCAGAGTATCGATGAGAGCCAGTTATGTCGTAATAATCGGTCCCAATATCTGACCACCATATGGTACCCTTATCATGCTTTGCCAGATTTGCCAAGAATGTAGCCAGCTCACCATATGTGGGAATTAAAGGTGATTTTTTATCTCTTATTGTTTCATAATAATCATTGACTAAACTGTCAATATGAACTATGTCCAGATACATCAGATCGTCGAGAGCTGCAACGTAAGAAATCATTAAATTGTCATAATTTTGAGTTAATAGATTATAATCTTCAAGAAGTGATGCGTACTGACCGGACAGCGAGTTGTACTGAGATAACAACTCATCGTACTGGTTTTGGGTTACCTCGTGTTGGGTTAATAATTCTGAATAATTGGATTGAAGCTGGATGTATTGCAGAGTGAGTAACGTATGATTATTTTCCAATGTGAAAAATTGTTCATTTAGAACATTAAATTGAATTTGTAAATTACTAAAATCTGCATTAAGAGCTACATACAGTTGATTTAACTCGGTATAATTTTCTTGGGACTCATTGAGTGCTTCCTGCATTTCGGCTAACTGACTCTTCAACAAGAGATTCTGGCCAGTCAGATTTATTGTTTGGTTAAGCAGATTCCCATTTTGCGTTCGCAATACTGAATTTTCAGAACTCAGTAAATCGATCTTAGCTTGCATTTCTTCTTCGTTATCCTGAAGCTGCTGATTTTGATAAAACCAAGCTCCATTGGACACGAACAAACCCACAATTAATATTGCACATGGGATGGTTATCTTGTCCTTCATCCAGCATTCCCCGAAGAATCCGGTTTGCTTTCAATGTTATTAATGATTTTTACAAAATTCTCAAAATAGAAATAATACCGTCTAATATTTATGGATACTAATTTATTAATAAACGGATAGAATCTCTCTTGAATATCTTGATTGGATTGGTCTTGTCCATTCATTATCGAAAACTTGGGACAAGACTCACTCAATTCTTACATTCATTGAATTTAAGAATTAGTGTGGTTAACAGCGTGAAGTATAAGAGCCAGATAGGTAATTACTTTAGTCGATGCTTAAGGTAAGTCTTAGGATCCTGTCCATTGTTGAAATTAAAATTCTTGAATAAATTATTTTTAAATCATAAAGATCAATGTTCACTTCTTTGCCCTGGAACCTTTTAATGAAATGTTGTTTGGGTTCAATTGGTTACACCTATTATCTGATGCCGCCTTAAATGCGGAGTTGTTCGGATTCTTTACGCTCGATCTCTGATCGTTCCGACTTGGTTTATTTGCCATAACCTGCCCTCAAATTTTTTATATTAAACTCTACCCCTTTGAAATTTTCTAAGATCCGTAGCTAAATTAACAATGGCTTTTTCTGACCTACAATCATAAAACCAATTATTATCAAAAATCCTTAAAATTTGGGGATTCGCTGCATTTGATACAATCAGGCTATGAAACAATGTTCCCTTATCTTCTCTCGATCTAATTACCTTGTCTTTCATTTCAATACTTAAATCTGGCATAATAAAGTCCGAGATGAAAACAACATCCGATTTCGAATAATCACCAATCTCTAATTGATCCATAATATCAACAAATGCGGCCTCTGGGTCGGTTCCCGCATGAAAGGACATACTGAGAAAATCAATCAGACGCGGGATGGAATTTTGGAGGTCCGATAGATCCAAAGTTGCCGTCGAAGTTGAATACGAAATTAAAAAACACTTGCGATTATCCCTAAGGGCAATTTGCATTAGGGCAAAGCACATGAGTTTAGCTATCATTTCTGGCGTACCAGCCATAGATCCACTAGTATCGATACTAACGATGATTGGACCCTTGTCCCTAGGTTTCTTCATCGCTTGTTTTGTAAATATTTCCTTAGTTAGATCCTGAGATACTTTCTCCGTATAGTCAAATGTAAGTAGTTTCTTTTCAGCAAATTTTTGATAAAAAATTGGTTCTGTGAAATGATCACTTAGTAAAGCTACTTCAGATGGTAGCAAAGCACCCAAATCATCACTTTCATGAATCCCGACCAATTCTGATTTTACTGCATATTCGGTTGTCCATCCTTGGACTATGATCGTTTCTTTAACCTCAATTTCTAACGACTCATCTTCGGCACCTCTGAGGCGACCCAGCATTTCAGCCAATTCCTTAATTTCCTTTTCCTTCTCTAAAAATTGAGAGTAAGATGATAGAACATTGAAATCGGTTTTTCTCCATATTCCAATTGACATGTCCCATAGGCGTCCTGTTTCCAAAAAGTCAGTAAACGGACAAATAGCGTTCTTCAATTTTTTAAAATTATCAGCCTTAGAATACAGTTCCTTACAAAGTTCTTCTCTCGCTTTATCTATCTGTTCCATCTCCCATTTAAAAATCTTATCATTCAACCTAGAGTGCCAGTCATTTTCGAATGCTTCTTTTAGAGCGGACAAACGTAGAGGTTCTTTTTGTAAAATATCCTTTTCCTTCAGTATTTTATGGTAAAAATTTATTGAGTTCTCATCCACAAAATGTTTGTTATGAAAATAGTTTATAAAATAATCCGCGTCATTAACAAACTGTAATATCGTTTCTGCTTGGCACTTTTCATATAATGCGATTTCCTCAACGTACGGATTGCTCACTATTGATTCACGTACTGTTCCATCTAACGCTTTTAAAATCTGGGAAGAGACTTGAGTAGCTATTTCTGGGTTTTCTTCGCAGAGATCCTTCAAATTTTGATTTGAAAATATTTCGTTTATTGATTTTTGGCAGTGTTTAAAATTTGCGGAAACCGTTGAATTATTACTTACTTCCAAAGAATTATTCCCTTCTAAATAGTCAACAAGAAGAGACCGCTCATCTTTATTCAGGATATCACTGAATTCAATGAAACGCTTCTTCTCCTCCGAATTCAATATCATAAATTCGTTCATCCCTCTATGTTGAGTAATAATGAACTGTTTTCTCGATAGACAAGACCATTCCTTCGAGCATCTTTCTTAGTTCATTTTCTTTACTTTCAATAATTTCAGCATTGGAGTCATTCACAAAAATATTGTTTTTAATTGAACCCAGTTCCGTCACCTTATAATCGTCAATAGATGCCTTGTGTTGATTAACTAAAATTTTTAAATTTTTCGCCTTATTGTTCCAGTGATCAATGAGGATAGCGTGAGGTTCCTTACGAATAGGTTTTGTGTCATTTATCTCCATCGTTTTTAATTCAAATACTCCATTCATATCGCGATTTCTAACGAAGTCGTTTTCAGTGTATTTAATATTGAATTCAAAATCTTTAACACCTTTAGTAGCTTTGTAGCTATTTTTTTTAACATAATTGTGTCCGCTTTTTTCATATATGGATACAACTTTCTCTTCATTAGATAATGTATTATATTCATTTATCATAATATATTGATTGGGCACATTATTTGTATTAATTACATGAAAACCATCAGAATCTGTAAAATTAGTTATTCCATAGTATAATGAATCATACTCTTTTAACATCGGTTTATCGATTTTCTTCTCCGATTGGATTTCTTTTTCAACATCCATCTGAAAGTTAGCTATTTCAGTATCAAGTGACTGAATATCCAACCTCATGGTGTATGAGTTATTACGGATGGCCTCGGCTACGATTTGTTTTACTGCGTTGATATCTTCAGGCTTTTCCCAAATGCAATGAGCGATGAGAAAGCAATCCATTAAATCGACTTTTAAACGACCGTTCAAAAAAGCTGACGTCCGAATAATATGGATAATTTTCTTCCACCTACGGTCAGAAACATAATAATGGTTTTCACCCAGTTTTTTATTCTCTTCTTGAAGAAGGAATCGAACGTTATGAATTGTGTTCATCGCTTCGGTGGACATTTCAACCTTCACAATATCTTCTTGAAATTTTTCGAGTTCGGAATCGTCCAGTTTATATTCCGATGTCACATCATCACAGTATAGATTATTACATTCTGTTATCATTTTTTCAAAATTATTTTTATCTTGAATACCATGTACATAATACCGGATTAAAAACCGATCCCATAAAGCTTCAAGCCCTTGTCCTTGCGCTGGTAACTCATTAGAGGCGGAAAGAATACCTCTTAACTTTACCTTAATTTCCTGATCGCCATTCCGATATATTTTCTCATTCAATATAGTCAATAGAGAATTTTGTATCGATGGTCCGGCTTTCCATATTTCATCAAGAAAAACAATGTTAGAACCAGGAAGATATTTGTCAGTTAATCGTTCGAACTTATCCTCATCCTTCAATTTTTTTATCGATACTGGCCCAAATATTTCATCGGGTGTACTGAATCGGTTCATCAGATATTCAAAAGTTTTACACTCCTTAAAAGCAAATTTTAATCGACGAGCAATAAGACTTTTAGCAACCCCGGGAGGTCCTAGGAAAAAAATACTTTCCCCAGCTACAGAAGCGAGAAATGCCAACTTAAGTGGTTCCTCTCTTTCATACATCCCTTTATTCAATTCATCAAGTAACAGCAAGGTTCGATCTCGGACATCCATATTGCTCGAAATGCGAATAACAGTATGATTAATAAATGTAATCTGAACAATTTATAAAAATGAAAATCATCCAATAAACCATGGGATAAGACTCGTCAAATTCTTACATTCATTGAATTTAAGAATTACCCTAGTTAACAGCGTGAAGTATAAGAGCCAGATAGCCGTTAGAGAGTAGTGATGCTTAAGGTAAGTCTTAGGATCCTATCCTTAGTGGTTCTGGAGTTCAAATCTCCACCCCTGCACTTCCCTTTATTTCAGGCAAGCCGGCACCAATGGCTCAGATATCATGGAATCGAATGTAAGGGATTCATGAAGGTGTTCTGAGACCTCGCGATGATGATCAGAGGTTCTTGATCATGGTCGCGATGACCGTGGTGTCCAAGGGAGTCCCGCAATAGGCACACACCTTCATGCCGGGATTGAAGTCCTTGTCTATGTTGATGGAACCGCCGCAGTTGGGACATTTGTAGGCCAGAGCCAGTCCGCCCTGCCGGACCTGGTCGATGAGCTGGTTCATATTGACCGACACGTTGCGAGAGGTGTTCCGCTCGGTCAATGCCATCTTGCGGATCCTCCCCGCCTCCTCGTACATGGTCAGATTCTCGTAGAACCTGGCCGCGTCCTCGTACCTACCAGCTCGTATGGCTATCTCAGCGTTGCAATAAAGGTTCACCTTGCTGATAGCATGATGCACGAAGGAGTTCATGTCCCTGGCCCGTCCGTCGTAGAACGCGGGCTGCATGTTCCCGCCATCGACCAGGGTCGCCTCCCAGCCCCCGTAAATGCATTCCATCTTCTTTGTTGACGGATTGTACATCATCCCGCTCACGTATCGGTCGGTGGTTATCCCGTTCACCAGGAACACGAACTGGTCTCGGTCGGCCCTTATCAGTTCATTGATCATCTTCCAGTCACTGTCCTTCGGCTGAGATTTTCCGAAACGGGCATTGACGGTGTTCCAGATTATCCGATCGAAACTTTGGGGCAGTGACCTTTTAAGCGATTCTACGTTCCGCCGCTGCTGCTCGGCTGAGACCATGGATTGACAGGTCGAGCAGAGACCACTGCTGATGAGCTGTTTCTTTCCGCACCTGGGACACTGACCCATGGGACCGGTTTAGCGAAGAATTGCTTCTTTGAAAAAGGTTTCGTGGCAATTATCCAAATGGAAACCATTTGCCCCTCGAGCACCCATCGACGCCCGACGCGTGACGAGCTTGAAGGATGAGGCGATGACCGATGTTCTCGATGCGTTTCGTGGAAAGCTCAAGCTTAGGGACCTTGCGATCTGGGCGGCACTATGATATGCACTGACGGACGATCGGATAGTGCAACGAGGTGATCGAATTGCCATCCCCTTTCCAGCCGAACTCCTTCCGCGTTCCCTCCCCCGGCCCAAACAGCTTTCGCGGCGTACCAGGCAGCGGCTATGGAATGAGTCTTTACATGGGCGGTGGCCATGGCCTGCCCGCAAGCTCGGGCGGCGAACCTGGCTGGGCTGCCTTCCGGCGCGGAACGCGCGGCAGCATGAGCGTTCAGGGAAGCGCGCCTAACGTCGTCCATATGGAATTCGCCGTTGTCTATCCATCCTCTCAACTTCGTGATCGACTGCCAAGGACGATCGTCCTCCGGATGCTCCTTCATGAACAGCGGCAGGACCCTCTCCGCACAGTCGGCGGCCCAGATCGCCAGGGTGCGATGGTCGCTTGATCTGGCCAGCTTTTCTATCTCTTGGCTCAGCGGATGGTCTACGAAGTGGGGTTTGGCCACGGGCGATAATCCCTTGGCGGATATGTCTACCTTTTGAATTCGGATCAGCACCTGGCCGTGAGGACGATTGGTCATTCTCGTCACTTCTTATGCCAACGAGGGATGACAATCATTAAGCCCCCTCAGCGCCAACCTCAAAACATGAGCGTCACCGAGGTCGGGGACCAGAAGAAGTGCGCGGTGTGCGGGGGAATGAACCCCGCCGGCGCTGTGAAGTGCCTGCTCTGCGGGTCCTTGTTGATGTGAGGAACAGGTGTCTCGCTTGATCTTCATGCTGAGCGTCCAGCCCAGGCCAAGAACCTGCCTCAGCGCCCCTTTCTCTGTGCTAGCGCTTCCTGTATCCTCTTGATCTCCAGTTCCTGGATCTCGTCCGCGGTCATCTTCCCGCCGCTCTTCATGACCTTCACCACCTCCGCCGAGGGGTTGGTGAATACGTACAGATTGATGTTCTTCACCGAACCGTCCTTGAAGCGATATTTGTAGACCAGGGGCAGCTTGACCGATTGCATGAACTCGCTGATGCTCAGCTCCTGATCGATGTCCTGCCCATCCAAAACGTTTAGGCATAGCTCTAGTGCATACTTACCGAAGGCCAGCACGTTCAGTTCGTTCCTACCCAGGACCTTCAGCTCGGAGATGAAATGTTCCCTGCACTTGGTGGCCGCCTTGCGCCATTCCTTGTTGACGTCACGGTCACCGTTGAGCGGGACGCACTTCAAAGCATGGGTCCAGTATATCCTCGATGCGGAAGGGTCGAACGGCCCGAAGATCTGGGCGACCTTGCTGAGGGGATTGGCCTTCCTGACCTCGTCCAGAGTGCCCTTGCCGAGCGTGAGGGCGGTCAGCCTTTTCGCGCCATCCTCGTCGAGCGGCCGCAGCCAATGGCCAGGCTCCTGCGATACGATCACGAAATCCACCTTGCCCGGTTCCTTGATCTCGAACAGCACCGGCAACTTCTGAGGATCGCGGGGGCATCCTTGACATCGTCCGTGGACATTGGCGGAGACGCCGGACCACCCTTCTTCCTGGGCATCCATGGACCGGTATCTGCGAGCATAGGTTAAACCATTCGCGCCATCGATGGCTTGGTTCTATCGGTTAATCCTGTCGATAAATGGATATGCCCATGACGCCATCGATAAGGCGATAGGAATGGAACGCCACATTGCCCGCAAGAAGGTCAAGGAGATCATGACCAGCGAAGTGGTCACCGTAGCCCCGGAGACCGACCTACGGACACTGAAGGATATGTTCGAGAGATACGACTTCAACAGCTTCCCGGTGGTCGACAAGGGGAAGATGGTCGGAATCGTATCCAAGCTCGACCTGCTGAAGGCCTTCAGCCCCGGTCTGAACGTGAACCTGGGAAAGGCGTTGAAGCTTTACAGCAAGGACACGGCCGACATCATGCACACCGCCACCATCTACGTGTCGCCGGACGACGACGTCTCCAAGGCCGCCGATTACATGGTGGAGTTCAAGCTGCGCAGCGTCCCAGTGTTGGAGAAGGGCGTGCTGAAAGGCATGGTCTCCCGGCAGGACATCATTCGCTGTCTGAAGATCGAGTGACCGCGCTCTTCCTCCTCTTATAGAGGAAGTAGAGCACCATCGCTAGGCCCAGCCCGGCCAATATCACGATGTCCAGATGAAGGCTGTCCGTCCTCTCCCAGAACTCTACCCAGTTCTCGCCCAGCGTGTATCCGGCCGACACTAGCACGGTGTTCCAGACCATGGCCCCGGCGAAGGTGAAGGTGACGAACTTCTTGCGGTCCATCCTGGACAGCCCGGCAGGGAAGGATATCACGGAGCGGATGCCGGGCAGCGAATGCCCGATGAATATGCCCCAGACCCCCCAGCGCTTGAACCATCGTTCTGCGGAGGCCATCTTCTCCTCGTCCAGGCCGAAGAAGATGCCGAACCGGTCCACCAACGGACGCCCCAGCCACAGGGCTAGCATATAGGCGACCGAGGAACCGATGACCGCTCCAAGGCTCCCGACCAGGATGACCAGGAGGAAGTTCAGCTCGCCCGTGGACGCTACGTAACCGGCAAAGGGCATGATGAGCTCGCTCGGTATGGGGGTGAAGATGCCCTCCACGAACATGGCCAGGAATATCCCCAAGTACCCAGTGGCCTCGATGAGGTCGATGATGATCTGGTTGAGCGTCTCTATGATCATTTCTCTTTCACGTGCCGGCCCTTTGGTTATCCTTCCCCAGTATTAATAATCTGCAGGGTCCCGGAAATCGCCATCGGACCGAAGTATCATACCAATGTCTATAAGCCCCCGGTAGGACGTATTAGTGATGAGTGATGTGGAATTGAAGGCCTCCTTGGGGCACGCGTCGGTGGTTCGGGTATTGGAGAAGACCGCAGGATTCAGCGGTCCGGTGGCGGATGACGTGGCGTTGCGCGTCCTGAACTACTTCGGATATCTGGATGAGATCATCGATAACGCCCTGGACCATGACGACCGGAGGCTCTTCTACTTCCTTCAGGACATGAAGATCCTGAGCACCCGCTGGGAGGAGACCCAGCTGGCGAGCGGCCGGAACTGGCGCATCTTCTACTGGTCGTTCAACTGGGACAACATCAATCGCTTACTGGAGGACAAGCCCCCCAAGAACGAGCCGGCGGACCTCTACCGCAGCCTGCCTGATTCGGTATGGTGCCGGGGGGAGCAGGAAGGCATGGCCTGAGGGAAAACGATTATCTCCCCCAATCGGATGACCATCCCATGAAGTTCTGCTACTGCCCCGATTGCAAGGAGCTGCAGCCCACCGCCTGGTATCGGCGCAAGGATTGCATGAGATGCGGTGGCAAGAGAAAGATCATTGCCGTGCCCATCTATTACTACGGCATAGCGATGTACGCGCTCAGCGCGATCGGCGCCTTTCTGGTGGCCGCGGAACTGTTCCGTTACGACCTGGGCCTGGGCGACCTGAGGCTGTACCTGATGTTCGGCAGCCTGATCGCGGCCATGGTCTTCGCCGCCCTGGAGAGCGCCAGGGCCTACGATATCGCCAGGAAGAGGCTCGGCAACGACCTCTAGTTGATATAGAAAAGGGTCGAGGCGGTTCGGCCGTCCCCCATCTCTCGCCGGTCCGCATGAACATCGCCTGCCGCTTCCGAAGGAGGTGAGCCGAAAAGCAGTTCGGTCGGCCCGATCTCGATGACCGCCCACGCCCTTTCGTACAACTGGCCGAGTTCGGCGATGGTCCCCTTTACCATTTCTTCGATCAGAGCAACCTCATCCTGGTCCGGGGCACCGGATAGCGATAAGGCGATCAGAAGATCGGCCAGGGTGGCCGAGGATATGGCGCTGCCGCCCTCTCCTGGCAGCTGGCCGGAGAGCATGGCTGAATGATAAAGACCGAGCATCTCCGGTCCTTCGTCCGCTCTTTGGTCGGTGGAGGAGAAAATCATCGCGGTCAGCAGGGTCAGCGCCACCAGGAAGATCAAGGCGTCGACCAGCACGGCCATCCCCCGCCTGTCCTTTTTCAACGCCACGCCCGCACCTCCACGACCCCGGGGAGATCTCTCCCGTCGATCTCGATGAGCAAAGGCAGTTGGAAGGCCATTACGTCGCCTTGCGGCGGGTCACCCTGGCTCAGGACCAGTAGGGGAGTGCTATTGCCTGAGAGACGGTAGAGGACGGAGGTTCCGGAGATGCCTTCCGGCAGGGCCGATGGAAGGGCGATCTCCCCGGACCCATCGATGCGGATGGCCACGGCCTCGGAATAGAGGCCCACGCCTTCCAGCCACGATACCAGCTCTCCCCGCTCGATCTCATCTTCACCTTGAAGCGCGCTGGATGCCAGCACCACCATGAAGACCGAGGAGGCGGTGATGACCACCATCACCGCCAGTATCGATTCCAGGAATCCGCCTACACCTTCACGGTCCATGCACCTCCTCGCGCCGCGCATGGACCTCCACCGTTCCGGGGGGTATTGGCGGATGCCCTTAACTGTAGGCTAACTCAGAACACGCCCTTGCGGTAATGGCCGAGACTGCTGCGGCCGCACTTCCGCCTCAGCTCCTCGAGGTTTGCCAGATCCAGGTCCTTGAAGCTCCTTCCCACGAAGGCCGCCAGGTCGGGATGCCTCCTCCTCACGTCGATGCCCAGGGAGTCCACGCCCATCGCCCTCAGCTCGGGCACCTTGTCCAGCATCAGCAGGTCCGTGCTGTGCAGGATGTGCACGAACCCTTCTGGATCGCGGTGCACCGGATAGCGCACGCCCCGATCGTCCACCAAGGTTCCCTCGGGAAGCGTGGGGTCCCGGCTGAGCATGAGCTCCAGGCGACCGAAGGCCATGACCTCGCATCTTCCCTCGGTCCGCGACAGGACGTGCAGGAGCTCCTCCTGGTTCAGCTCCGGCGAGAGAGTGGACTGGTTCAATCTGGGCAGGGTGTAACTGTTGAAGGCGTTCATGTGATAGGAGCCGAAGACGATGCGGTCCTTGTTGAGCTCGTACTGATCGACGGTGTTGACCATCACCCGATCGCGGTCCGATGGATTTTCCCTCAACGACAGACGGGGCAGCACCTTCACGAACTCCTTGCCCTCGGCCATGCACAGCGCATGCGCTTCCTCCTCCTGCTTTGCCCCGTCGTAGTATACCCGGTCGGCGTATGGCAGCACGGCCTTCATCACCGCCAGGCTGGATACGTAGAATGAGAGCTCGCTCTCCTTCGCGCCGCGGCGCATGCGCTTGGGAGGAAGCTCTACAGTCTTGCGGACCGCCTCCCGCTCCTGCATTTTGATCTTGGAGATGATCTCCTCCATCGCCGGGAACTCCCGGTCCTTGGTTTTGTAGACCGCATATTCCCCGCCCTTCAGAGGAAAGGGAGGAGAGGCGATGACGACCGATCCATCCAGGTCCGTGGACCTCAGATCGAAGCCGCCAACCTTTTCGTTCCCGATGTAAAGGCTGATGCCGTCGCCGGCCTGCAGCGCGCCGCGCGGCATCCTGAGACGACCATCGGCCACCGATGCCGCTCCCAGCGGCATTCCGCGGGATTCCGGGAAAGCGGTCTGCATGACCTCCCTTTCGGTTAGATATCCGCCTGAGAAACCTCGGTTGAAAACGACCTCCAGAAGCTCCCTTTCCCGTTCAGTGATGAGCGGGGACTCCCCCCGTCTGGCCCTCTGGATGGCCTTCTTGTAGATCTTGGACGTGAGGTAGACGTACTGCGGGGAGCGCATACGGCCCTCGATCTTGAGGGATGCCACGCCGCAGCGCATGAGCTCGGGTATGGACTCCACGCCGAAGGTGTCGGCGGTGCTAAGCAGATAGCCTTCCCTTTTCCCGATCGAATAGGGCTTACGGCAGGGCTGTGCGCACATCCCCCGATTTCCGGAACGCCCACCCAGGAAGCTAGAGAAGAGGCATTGTCCGGAGAAGCAGTAGCACAGCGCCCCGTGAATGAAGACCTCGATGCCTATACGGCTGTTCTCAGCGATCTCCCTTATCTGCTCCAACCCCAGCTCTCTGGCCAGGATCACCCTTTCGATGCCCTGGCCCTTTGCCCACTCGACCCCCGCTGAACTATGGATGGCCATCTGGGTGGAGGCGTGGATCGGTATGGAGAAGCGTTCCTTGATGAGAGGGAGCAGGCCGCGGTCCTGCACGATGACCGCGTCCGCTCCGATGTCATCGAGCATTCCAACGAACGAGAGCGCGTCGGCCATCTCCGTCTCCTTGATGAGGGTGTTGACCGTGACGTAGGTGCGCAAACCGTGGTCGTGCGCGAGCCCAATCGCCCCGGAAAGCTGCCTATCGGAGAAGTTGCTTGCGAAGTGCCGGGCCCCAAAGCTCTTGCCTCCCAGATAGACGGCGTCCGCCCCTCCGGCGATGGCCGCCCTGAGCGCTTCCTCGGTCCCGACCGGCGCTAGCAGTTCCATGCCCTGGAATCGCCTGCCCTCATATTAATTTCCTGGGCGCGTAGCGTACGGTTAATCGTCACTACGAACCACCCTTCTGACGTTGGACTCGCAGGGAAAATATGGCGAAGGTGGTCATGATGCCCAGGAAGGGAGATGCGCGGCCGGCCGTGCGCCCTAGCGTCGAGCAATGCAGATTTCAGCTCCAGGGAAAGATGATCGAGATCGATTGTACTGGATGCCCCGACGCCGACGATGCTCCTTCCGCCAAGTGCCTTGGGGCCTTCCGAGAGGCCCTGAACGCTCACCGGGATGCGGTGGGGATCGTTATGCGAGGTCCGCAGGACGTATGGATACGCGAGAGCGGAGTGACCTCCCTGAGGACGCTCATGAACGCCGAGACGGCCTGGGAGACCTTACGCGACACCCTGAGCTCCCTACCCTGCCCCAGGCCGGTAGTTCCGGAAAGGATCAATCGGTATCTGGACAGGGTGCGAGCGGGATCGTCCGACCTTTTCTGCCTGGGGGACGGAGCAACCTGTGACAGGTGCCTGGAAAGGCAGCGGGAGGCCGTCGAATCTCTTCGCTCCGGCGGAAGGAAGGCCAAGAAGACCTTGGCCGCGGATCGCTTCCGCATCGTGGAGGTCCCGGGAGGGAGCGACAGATGACAGCAAGACCGGTGGACCTCTCGGAAGCGCTACCTGCCCTACGCCGAGGCCGAATGATGAAGCCTTCCATCTCGGGTTACTGGATCGAACGTGAGACGCCCGCCGGATGGCAGGTGGTGGACCGCCGGGACATCCTCGGCGGGAGGATCGAGATTGCGGCCGACCCTTCCGGGGTGCGGCAGAGGTATTGCGTTCTGCCCTGGGAGCACACCGCCGACAGCGATGCGTCGAAGCTCCTGATGCAGGCGGTGGCCAAGGTACGTTCGGTCCCCCCATCATCCCTGGGAGGTGATGAGTCCGATCTCCGCTCTCATGTGAGGTCGCTCGTACGATCGCTCAATCCGCCGGCGGATGTCGAGAGAGAACTTCTCGATGCCGTAATGCGCAACACGCTGGGACTGGGGGTTTTGGATATCATCCTCAGGGACCCCCGGGTGGAGGACGTCTACGTCGATGCCCCGTGCCAGGACACCCGGGCCTACCTCACCCTGAACCAAGCTGACGGGCGGAACCTTTTCGGTCGATGCGAGACCAATGTGATAGTTACCGAGAAGGAGATGGTGGGACTGGTCGGACGGCTGAAATACCGTTCCGGAAGGCCCTTCTCTCGATCCAACCCCGTGCTGGAGACGGACATCGCCGATGTCGGCGTACGTGCCACGGCCTTGTGCCCACCCTTGAGCCCGGACGGTCTCGCCCTTGCGCTGCGAAGGCGTTCCGAGGTCCCCTGGACCCTGCTCCGCCTGGCCGAGCGCGGCTCCCTTGACGCCGTTGCCGCCGGGCTTCTCTCGTTCCTCATGGACGGAAGGGCTTCGATACTGGTGTGCGGGGCGCGCGGCTCCGGAAAATCGTCCCTGCTCTCCGCCCTGCTGTTCGAGTTCCCCGTGGACCAGAGGATACTGGTCATCGAGGACACCCGCGAGGTGCCGGTGAACGCCTTGCAGTCCCTGGGGTTCAAGGTACAGTCCATGCTGGTCGACCCGGCGTTGGGCGGCAATCATGCTTCCTCCGCCGAGGAGGCCCTTCGCGTCTCCCTCCGCCTGGGCGAATCGGCCATCGTGGTGGGCGAGGTCAGAGGAAGGGAGGCCATGACCCTTTACGAGAGCATGCGCACCGGGAAGGCCGGCTCGTCGGTCCTCGGTACGATACACGGCGACGGGGCCAAGGAGGTTCACGATCGGGTGGTGAACGAGCTGGGGATACCCGAGGCCTCCTTCGCCTCCACCGATGTCATCGTCACCATGGGCCTGGTCCGTCCCGGCGGAGGCCTGGGCCAGGTGCGACGGATAACCGAGGTCGCCGAGGTGGTCAGGACCCCTGAGGGGCTCAGCTTCCTACCCATGCTCACCTATGATGGGAAATATCACCTTTGCGAGCGGCATATGCCGTTGCTGGCCCGGATCGCCGCTGGTTGGGGCATGAGCTATGAGGAGGGACTTCGGAACCTGCGCCTCAGGATATCCCTGCGCGAGACGCTGTTGGAGATGGGAAGGGAGGATCCGGTTTACCTGTCGCCTTCGTGCTCGCTTCAGGCGAATGAGTATCTATGGCAGGGCGGCAGTGACGCCGGCCAGGGGTTCGCAGATCACCTGAGGGGGCGCTGAAAGATATGCTTGGACCTATCGCCTTGCCTCGCCTGTCGTCACAGGTCCCGGCCTTCCTGAGGAAGGCATTCTCTCCAAAGCTGACCCCAGGGATGCGGGAATCCATGGGTCGGAGGGACGAATCTGAGAGGGATGTGATCTTGGCCGCTTACAACACCCTCCTGTGGTCGCTCGCATTGTTCATACCAGCCTCGATGGCCATCCTTTTGCTCATACCATATCCCTATACCCTAATGGCCGCAGCTCTGGTCATCCTCCCCTTACTCCTTCCGGCCCTTGTTCTGTCCGGACCCTCCCGTCGGTACGCGGCCGAGCAGAGGTCGTTTCTCATCGACACCCCGGCGGTCATCGGGGCCATGGGCATGAGCATGAGCCGGACGCCCTCCTTGGAGAGGGCGGTGGAGATGGGCACCAGGTCCGGCGAGGGCGGGCTGCAGAAGGCCGTCGCCTCGGTGGCCTGGAACGCCCTAACAGGCGAGGTCGCGGACCTTAGGACGGGACTCTCCGCCTGGACATCCGGATTGGACCGAATGAACGACGGCCTGCGAAGGGCACTGCACCTCATCATGGCCGCGGAGGAGAGCGAGGGCGAAGGACGCGAACGGCTGCTGGACCGGGCCAACTACATCGCCTTAGATGGCCTGAGGGAGGTATGCGAGCGCTACATCGGCTCCCTGTCCTTCCCGGTGATGCTGGTCTTCGCCTTCGGAGTGCTGGCCCCGGTCATGCTCTTCTCCCTGATCCCCCTGCTGGGCATGGGTAACGGGCTGGTGAGCGGCGAGCTGGAACTGGGCTTGCTGGCCTTCGTGCTTCTCATCGTGGTGCCCGCGTTCACCCTGGGGTACATAAGGTCGATGATGGACCGGAACCCGCTCCGCGGTCCGGGAAGGAAGTTCGAACTGCCCAAGGACAGGAGGATCCTCGTCCTGTCCTGCCTGCCGGCCGGATCGCTGGGATACGCGATGTCCGGTTCCCTGATGGTGGCGGCCCTGGCCGGGCTGGGTACGCTGCTGCTCTCGCTCATCGCTCTGGGCGCCCCGGATAGGAAAGGAGAGCAGGAGACCGAAATGTCGTTCGTCGACGCCCTTTATAGGCTGGGGAACGCGATGCTTGGGGACCAGGACCTCGAGCGGGCGTTCGAGGAGGTGTCCAGGACCGAGCAGGGGGCCTTCCGGGAATGGGGGCTGAGAATGATTCACGCCACCCGGACAGACCGGGTTTCTCTCGAAGAGGCGGTGAGATCGGACCGTGAGAAGGCTTTCCGATACCCGGTGCTCCATCAGAACTACCTGGCGGTGATGGCCTGCGCCCAGGAGGACCATATCGGCGCCGGGAAGCTGGCGGTGAACCTGGCCCAATCGCAGGGGGACGTGGCGAAGGCCAGGGCCAAGGTCAGGGAGAACCTGAGGCCGGTGGTGGACATGATGGGGACCACCAGCATACTGTTCGCGCCCGCGATAATCGGTTTGACTGGAGGGATAATGGGAATGATCGGCGGCGGGACCGCGGCGCTGACCGCCCTGGCCTCCATCTACGTGGTCGAGCTGGCCTTCATCGTAAATCATTTCCTGGGAGGCCTGGACGGGTGGAGCCGCAAGCAGCGGGGCATGCGCAGCTACGGGGTCCGCGGGGCCATTGCCCTGGGCGTCTATCTCACCGCTTCACTATGCGGTCAGACGCTTCTATTCCGCCTTCTCTGACCATGAGGATCTCCGGATCGGAGAGCATGTGCAGCTCTATCGAGAGCCTCTCCCCCGCCTCGTAGGAGTTGACCATATCGATCATCTTCTGAACGGTCTCCAGGGGGGACATCTCCAGCGAACGCGACCCGTCGTAGAATCGAACCATCGGCCGTCCGCCCTCCTTTACCGTGAGGTTCCCCTTCCCCAAGGTGCAGCAGGAGGAGAACTGCACCCCGTCGATCAGGCAGGAGACCGGGGGCTCGGTACCGGTGAAAACGGTGGCGTAGAATCTCCCCGGGAAGAATTTCCTGGCGACCAGTCCCATGCGGTATCCTAAAAGCACATACGGTCCGAGGTGTCCGTGAAAGTCGGACAGCCTTCTGAGGTCGTCAGGCAGTTCGGCCATGCCTAGGCGTGAACCTTTCAGGATATAAAAAATGCCCGATGCCGCTCAATGCCTTAATATTCGTTAGGCCGTGGAGGTGCTGATGAAGGTCCCGGTCGCCAAGCGCCACATGCTAGTCCTGGAGGGTATCCTGATGGCGGTTCTTTTTTCCATCCTCATCGCTCCGCTGACCCTGCCGACCGGATCGGTGGGCGACCTTGACGGCAGCATCGGCTCCCTGGACCACGGGGACGACCTGAACGACCTACCTTGGCTGCAACGGGCGGTGTACCTGCTCGGCGACGTGAACTGCCACCAGCAGACCGAGCGGTCGTTCTTCCTCAACGACAACCAGATACCCTTCTGCGCCCGAGACCTGGGACTCCTGGCCGGGGCGACGGTCGGATTGGCCCTGTTCATACTGCTGGGGAGGAGGGTGCCCTGGGCATGGCTGCTGGCCCTCCTGGTGCCCATGGCCGTGGACGGGGTCCTGCAGGCGATCACCGACTACGAGTCGAGCAACGCCCTCCGGCTGTTGACCGGCCTCTTCGCCGGGGCGGCCGCCGGCTATGGAGCGGGGATCCTCGTGAGCAGGTTCTTCGATGCGCCGGATGAGGGAAAGGGGGAAGGCCAGCAGTGATCGGCGAATACGCTGAAAGTTGGGAAAATCCTTATATATAATAGTGATGATTGAGCCTACCAGTCATTCCATATCATTCGTTTTTACACGGTTTTGGAGGACTTGATTCATATGGACAACATGAAGACTGGTACTACCACCATAGGGATAGTCAACGCTGACGGTGTGGTCCTGGCGACGGAGCACAGGGCCACCATGGGCAACTTCATCGCCCACAAGGAGACCCAGAAGGTCTTCAGGATCGATGAGAACATCGGTCTCACCACCGCCGGCCTGGTCGGCGACGCGCAGGTCATGGCCCGCTACCTGAGGGCAGAGGTGGAGCTCTACAAGCTGAAGAGGACCGCCCCCATGACCGTCAAGTCCGCGGCAACGCTGACCTCCAACATCCTGAGGAGGGGCGGAGGCGCCTACGGCTTCTACTACGTCGGCCTGATCGTCGGCGGGTATGACAAGGAGGGAGGGCACGTCTACTCCCTGGACGCTGCCGGCGGCTCGATTCCAGACAACTACATCAGTGTCGGTTCCGGTTCCCCATACGCCTACGGCGTGCTGGAGGACCACTACAAGAAGGACATCACCCTGGACGACTCCATCAACCTGGCCATACGCGCGCTGAACGCGGCCATGAAGAGGGACTCCGCCAGCGGGGACGGGATGGAGATCGTGACCATCACCAAGGACGGCTATGTCGAGGTGTCCCAGGAGGAGATCCTGAAACGCGCCTCGCGCATGGGGATCAGTGTTCCCAGGCCGAACTGAAACCCCTTTCCAACCCACTTACCTGTTATAATTTCCATAAAGTGAATGTCATGAGCGCAGAAAAGATTCTCGAGGATGCCCGAGAACAGGTCCGGAAGATCGTACCATCCAACGTCGATATCACCGCCATCGATTTCGAAGGGCCGCTAGTGGTCATCTACACCAAGGACATGGAGGCCTTCGCCTCCGGGAACGATATGGTACGCCAGATCGCCCAGGGCCTTCGTCGCCGAGTCGACGTTCGTCCTGACCCGGCCACCCTGAAGGACGCCAAGGACGTGGAGAAGCACCTCCGTGAGATAATCCCGGAGGAAGCGCAGATCCAGAACATCTTCTTCGATGACGATACTGGAAAGGTGCACATCGAGGCCCTGGCGCCCGGCATAGCCATAGGCAAGCAGGGCTCGGTCCTCAACGAGATCAAGAAGGAGATAGGCTGGTCCCCTGACGTCATTCGTGCTCCCCCCATCCCCTCCAAGACCGTCTATGAGACGAGAGCGTATCTTCGCGAGGTTAAGGAGGAGCGCAAGGAGTTCCTGCGGAAGGTAGGACGACGCCTGGCCCAATCCAAGACCGAGGGGGACAACTGGATACGCATGACCTGCCTCGGCGGATATCTGGAGGTCGGACGCTCTGCAACCCTTCTCCACACCCGCGACAGCAAGATCCTCATCGATTGCGGCATGTGGCCCTCCAAGGCCGAGCCGCAGCCGAAACCCTACTTCAACGCGCCGGAGTTCCTACCGTTCGATCAATTGGACGCGGTCGTCATCACCCACGCCCACCTTGACCACTGCGGACTGCTTCCGACGCTGTTCAAGTACGGCTACGACGGGCCGGTGTACTGCACGCCGCCCACCCGGGACCTGATGTCCCTGAGCCTGCTGGACGCCATCAAGGTGTCCTACGGCGAGGCCAAGGCCAACGAGTACGAGGCGAAGCATGTGCGCGAGGTCGTGAAGCACTGCATCACCCTGAAGTACGGGGAGACCACCGACATCGCCCGCGACATACGGTTGACCATGCAGAACGCCGGGCACATCCTCGGATCGGCCGTCTGCCACTTCAACGTGGGCGATGGCGTTTACAATGTCACGTTCACCGGCGACATGAAGTACGAGAGGAGCTGGTTATTTAACGCTACAACCAACAAGTTCCCCCGGCTGGAGACGCTGGTCATCGAATCCACCTATGGCGGCTCCAACGACATCCAGCCCAGTAGGGTCGATGCCGCCACCCAGCTGCGCGGCATCATCGAACGGGCGATAATGGAGCGCAAGGGCAAGATCATCGTCCCGGTTTTCGCCGTCGGGCGTTCCCAGGAAGTGATGCTGGTCATAGAGGAGCTCGCTCGTACTGGAAAGGTGGACAAGGTGCCGGTATACCTGGATGGAAGCATCTGGGAGGCCACCGCCATCCATACCGCTTACCCCGAGTATCTGAACAGCCAGCTGCGCACCCAGATATTCCAGATGGGGCAGAACCCCTTCCTCAGCGACATGTTCCGGCGGGTGGACTCGCAGGAGATGCGGGAGAAGATCCTGCACGACGTGGAGCCGTGCATCGTCCTGGCCACCAGCGGAATGATGAACGGCGGCCCGGTCATGGAGTACGTGAAGGCCTGGGCCAGCGACCCCACCGCCTCCCTCGTCTTCGTCGGCTACCAGGCCGACGGTACGATAGGGCGCAAGATCCAGAGGGGCGTGAAGGAGCTTACCCTCCCGGACAAGGGCAAGCAGATCACCGTCGACTTCCGGATGAACGTTGAGGTGGTGGACGGGTTCTCCGGCCACTCCGACCGCCGCCAGCTGATCAACTACATTGCGTCGCTGGACCCCAAGCCGGAGCGCATCGTCATCGGCCACGGAGAGGAGAAGAAGTGCATGGACCTGGCGTCGGCGCTTTACCGCAAGTTCAATATCACGACCAGGGCGCCGATGAACTTGGAGACCATCCGGTTCAAGTGAAGCACATTACCAAACCCCTTTTTTAAAATAATAAAATGGAAGGGGAGGGGGGAAACCCCTCGTTCTCAGAACCCGTATATCTTGGACATCTTCCGGTCCAGATACTTCAGGAAGGGGGCCACGGACACGTCCTTTCCGGTGACCACCTTCACCAGTTCGGCCGGGTCGTACAGGTCGCCCTTGGCGTGCACGTTGCTCCTGAGCCAGCCTAGTACCGGCGAGAAGTCGCCGCCCCGGACGCTCTTCCGCCAGGTAGGAACGTCCTTCTGCATCTTGTCCAGGAACATGCCGGAATAGATGTTCCCCAGCGCATAGGATGGGAAGTAGCCGAAGCTGCCTCCGGACCAGTGGGTGTCCTGCAGCACGCCTTCGCCGTCGTGATCGACCTTGACGCCCAGGTAATCCGAGTACTTCTGGTTCCAGACCTGCGGAAGCTCGTCGACCGTGACCTTGTGAGAGAAGATCATCTTCTCGACCTCGAAGCGGATGATGACATGCAGCGCGTACGTCACCTCATCGGCCTCTATGCGTATCTTGGACGGTACGACAGCGTTCGCCGCGGCGATGATGTCCTTGTTCTTGAGCCCCTTTAAGGATCTCGGGGAATACTTACGGAACTTCGGCAGCGCGTAGTTCAGGAACTCAGGGGAGCGGCCGACGATGTTCTCCACGAACCTAGACTGCGATTCGTGTATTCCGTAGGAGCAGGGAGTGCCGACGGGCTGGTACATCCATTCCCTCGGGATGCCCTGGTCGTACAGAGCGTGACCGCCCTCGTGCATCACGCTGAACACGTTGGAGAAGAAGCGGTCCTCGTAGTAGTGGGTGGTGATGCGCACATCATCGAAGGTCCCGGTGGTGAAGGGATGCTCAGTTTCGTCCAATCGTCCGGCGGCCTTGTCGCTTGTCGTATCGAACTTGATGAAGTTCATCACGTCCAGGGAGATCTTCTTCTGGACCTCGACCGGCACCTTGCGGGACATGGGGGACATGTCCGGCTGGCGATCGCAGGCTTGGACCTTCCCTATCAGCTTTATCAGGCCCTGACGAAGCTCGGAGAACACCTCGTCGATGCGCTCGGCGGTCATATTCGGCTCGAACTGGTCCAGAAGGGCGTCGTAGGGCGTCTTGGTCCCCTTGACCTTCATGAGTATCTCCGCAGCCTGCTCACGCAGGTCGATCATCTTGGCCAGGTCGTCGCGGAACATCTTGAAGTCATGCGCGGCCTTGGCCTTCTTCCAGACCATGTTGCACTTGGACTGGTGCATGGCCGTTTCAGTAACAAGCTTGTCGGGGATCTTAGAGCTCTCATCATAGCTCTTGCGCAGCAGGTGCAGGTTCCTCTTCTGCAACATGTCAAAGCCGTCGAGCGCGGCCTCGCATCTCCTCAGCAGAACATCGTTCTCCGGGTCGGTCATCCTCTTGTGGACGATGAGCTCCAACGCCGAGAGCTGCTCGCCGCGCATGGCCTGGGCGGCCGGGGGCATCTTGGTCTCCATGTCCCAATACAATATACTGTTCGCCGAACCAAGCACGAACATCTCCTTGGAGCGGGCCATCAGGGAGGAATATGCATCCTTCGCATCGTCGGTCATAGGTATCGGGATGCGGTATGGCGGAGTTCGAAATAACCTTTGCCATCATACCTTCCGGTACCGCTGATGGGCCATCTTGACGGATTTATCCAGCAAATTCTCGCATAATGTCATATCGTCATACGACGAATCGGTAAGATGCCGGGAATCACAATTTATTTAACAGCATAAACGCAAGTTTTTTTGGGCGTTCTCTTTTCCGGGGGTACCCGGCACGCCCTGTGGGGGGTTGATTCGCGTGAGGTGTCGGTTCCATCTGAAAAACCGTGTCGTTGTTCATAATTATAAAAACATATTAAAAAAAATGAAGTCGGGCTTGGTTTCCTCTTTGCTCTTGACCATCCTTCTGACCGGTCTATTGACCTCTTCAGGAGAAGCGGAGGCCATCTCGTACATATTGACGCTGGACGACCCTAACGGAGGGGAGAACATATTCGGGGGTACGGATTTCGACATAAGGCTTACCACTTCTGTATCTGGTGGTGTTCTGGTGCTTTCCTACTCCACCGACGGCGGGGCGACGTACCCGAACGAGATCACCACCATCAGCAATGCCGGAGGCGCTCAGGTTACGGTATGGAACGTCCCTAACAACGTCGATACCACGAGCGCCCGCGTACATGTGGAGTGGCGCAGTCAGGCTGCCTCTCCCTACACGGTGTACCGCACCGACCAGAGCAACGGGAACTTCAGCATCACCCCGAGCGCGGTACTGGAATTCATGGACTTCCCGACGCTCATGAGCTACGGCCGCAACGAGCTCATCAGGTGGAACCTTTGGGACGGGACGCAGCAGGTGGGCGCTTTGAACATGCAGGTACGCTATCGCACCGATGCCACCTGGGGAGCCTGGACATCTTTGACCGGCGCATTCGCCAACATTCCGGCCCAGCAGGGAGGGATCTGGTTCATGCCCAGCTACTACGAGAGCGCGTTCGGTCAGCTAAAGCTTCGGGCTTATACCTCCTTGCCCGGGGGCACCTTCATCAAAGAGGTCATCAGTCCCGAGTTCGAGATCAGCTCACCCTGGATCGAGCTTACCTCGTTGAACGGGGGGGAAGCACTGGTCGGCGGTTCGACTTACGAGATAACCTGGGCCACCGCCAACGACGGTGTCGGAATAATCACCGGGGCGTATCTGGAGTACAGCATCAACGGCGGCTCGTCGTGGCTGACCATCCAATGGAGCACTCCGAACGATTTCAGCTACTACTGGACGGTCCCCACAGGTGTCAATTACGATAACGTGAGGGTGAAGGTCGGCGTTTACCATACGGAGTTCAGCGAGCTGGCCCACGACATAAGCGACGCTGACCTGCGTATCATAGAGGACGACAGCGTGACGTCCGTAAGCCTGCTATCCCCAAATCCATCGATCCCGGGACAGCTGGTGCTGTTCGATGGGGAGACCTACAACATCCGATGGAGGTACACCTGTTATCCGGGAGCGGTCTACGTCTTCAAGCTATACCTCTCGCAGAACAACGGCAGCACGTATACAGCGTTCGCCAGCCTGGACCCTGGCGTCACTGAGTACCTGTGGACCGTCCCGGCCTTGGACATCCGTACGGCCAAGATAATGGTGAAGATGGACATCTCGGGAAGCTCGATGTACGATGCGAGTTCCATGAGCAGCAATCCTTTCTACATCTTCACCGAGACCGTCTGGAACCGTCCGCCGGTAGCCATAGCGCCCAACAGCCTGGTGGAAGCGGAGGGGGAACTGGTCATCTTGGACGGATCGGATAGCTACGATCCAGACGGGGACCCGCTGCTATATTTCTGGGAGCAGGTGGACGGCCTAGGGTTCGATGTTGAGCTGTCAGACCCGTACGACGACCGGCCGACCTTCCGGGCCAACATCCGCGATTACAGTGTCAGCCTGGTTTTCCAGCTCACAGTCAGCGACGGCCAGGACATTGAGGTCGAGCACTACACTGACAACATCAAGCGTACGAGCGTGTCGATAACCCCAACCGGCCCGGCCATAACCGGTTTCACTCCCTCAGGCGGTTATGAGGGTACGGACGTCCAGATCAACGGCACGAACCTTATGGGAGCCAAGATCTACATCGGAGGGGTGCTCACCGGGACCGTGCCTTATACGCCCAGCCCGGCCAACCCCAACCCGGACGAAGCGTACAACTTCACCCTGGTGCCCGGGATACCGACGGTACCATCGACCATAACAGTCACCACCTCGGCGGGCAGCGCCACGTCCGAGGACGTTTTGGAAGTGTACCCCTACCCATGGTACTGCTTGGACCACGGTTTCACCTTCGGCAACACGGCCAAGGACTACCTGTCATACCCCTGGCTGGTCTGGGAGGACGGTGATTACCGGCGGACCTTTGGGAACGATGTTTACCTGTGCCTCTGGATATGCATCGGCATCCCGTATTGGACCCCCTCTGACGGCTGGGATTGCCTTGGTTATCTCATAGACGAACCGTTCTGCCCCGACCCGCTCGCCGCCCTGTGGTACGGGATAGCGTACTGCCACCTGGCGCAGGGAGGTGAGTGCTTCGGGTTGAGCGCGGTGAATTTGGAGCTTTATCTGAACCATTACGACCCGTATGACATCCAGCCGGGAGTCTACACTATAGACGCCCTCGAGCTGGAGGGCGCCCTGCGGGAAAGGGTGGACTTCATGCACGGTTCTCAGGTGTCCGCGGAATGCGTGCATTATTGGGTCGCGGAGCACCTGTATAACCTGGTACCCTCGGACATCGGGGGCATGGGCTCGGTGCTTTTAGCCATCGAGGACTCAGTCGACAGCGGCGATCTGGGGATAATTTCGATAGTGGACGGGAGCAGCGGGCATATCGTGGTTCCATACGAAGTGGTGGACATCGATCCGGATACCACCCGGATCTATATCTGGGACATAAACAAGCCTGAATGGTCCAAGGAAAGCACCGCTGAAAACGCCTTGCTCGGTGATAACGTGAACATGAACCATCCACCCTACATCGAGATAGACAAGAGCGGAATCTATTGGGAATGGTCCTACTATATCAGCCCGGACCATGGCTGGTGGGGCGGAGCTATGGGCCTGACGTTCCTGCATTCGGACGTGGTGCTGGGCGATAGGACGTTGCCGACCACCCTGGACGGGCTTTACGACCTGGTCTTCGGCTGCGCCACCGGCTCGGTGGAGGACGAGGATGGCAACATGATGGAGTTGCTGGACAACGGAACCTACCGCATGGAGATCGAAGGAGGCTCGCCCATAACCTTCAATTCGGCGCCTGGCACCGGCATACGCGCCTTCTACCTGCCGGACGGGAACTATACGACGCACATACAAGGCAACGAGGAAGGCCTGTACAATTGCACCGTCTTTAGCGGGGCCAAGGCCGCCTACGCCATAGAGAACGCTGAAGCCGAGGACGGGACGGAAGACACCTTCCGGCTGTTCCAGAGGGATGGGAACCCGTACTGGGGCACCATGACCTATCGGACATCGGACGAGGAGAAAGAGTATTCGGCGGCCATGATCAAGCGCTTTGGCGAGCGGGAGAGGGTGTTCAGGGTGCTCAACGCCAGCATCTTCGATGACAGCCGGGCCATCATCAACACGTCAGAGGACTGCTCCAAGCTTATCTTCTTCAACGACGGAGATCACAGCTTCACCTTCGATGTGCGCTTCCAGGGGAACGTCCTCAGTGAGGAGGCCTGGGCTCAGCTGAACGGGACCTTGACCGAACTGCCGACCTGCGAAGCTTTCAGCATCGAGATCGGACCGGGCGAGACGCTGACCATATACCCGAGCGACTGGCTGGACCTGGAGTCGGCCGAGGTCATCGTGGAGAGGGAAGGAGGCGATGGCGGGTTCGACATGATGCTGCTCGCCCTGATGATCGGCATCCTGGTGGTGGCCGCGGCGGTCATATGGTTCCTGGTGGTGCGGAGGAAGAAGAAAGGCTGAAGGATAGCGATCCGGGAGCGGGGCCGTTCCGACTGACGGACCAGCGGAGCGTGAGGGTGCTTCGGCGGTCGCCGGGACATCCTCGCTCCCCTTGAAATACCATAAAAATCGTTTATTCCACAAGGCAACGGATCATGACGTCCCGAGCTCGTCCTGGAGGTCGAAGGTAGATGGAGGAGGCATCCAACACCGGGCTTCCCGGCCTGGACCGGATACTGGAACGGGTCCTCCTGGGGGACAACGTGGTCCTGCAGGTCGATTCCATCGATGATTACGTGAGGTTCGTCACCCCCTTCTACCGGGAGGCGGAACGCCAACATCGTCCTCTCATCTACTTCCGTTTCGCCGACCATCGGGCGGTGGTGCCGGAGGACTGTGCGGCGGAGGTCCATGTCCTGGAGCCGAACGGGGGCTTCGAGTACTTCCTCTCCGAGATACTGGATGTGATCGATCGAAAGGGGAAAGGTACGTTCTACGTCTTCGATTGCCTGTCCGACCTCTCGGTCGATTGGTACAGCGACCGGATGCTGGGCAACTTCTTCATGCTGGCCTGTCCTTACCTCTACACCTACGATACGGTAGCATACTTCGCACTGATACGGAACCACCATACCCCTTTCGCCATAGACGCCATCCACCAGACGGCCCAGGTCGTCATAGATATACATTCCAGGGACGAGCGCATCTACGTCCATCCCCTGAAGGTGGAAGGGCGCCGGTCACCGACCATGTACATGCTGCACAGCTGGGAGGGGGACGAGTTCGTTCCGGTGCTGAACAGCTCCACCACCGCCGAAATATTGACCGGGGTGCCGCAGCCCTGGATCGACTATTCCATGTACCAGCAGGACATCTGGACCAGGAGCTTCCTGAAAGCCCAGGAGTTCGTGGAGACCAATGCCGTCGAACGCCTCACGGACCAGACCTGCGACATCCTTTTCCTGCGATTGGTGCGCATGGCGGTCACCAGAGATCCCAGGCTGATGAAGCTGATCGAACGTTATCTGGAGTTCCCGGACCTGGTGGACATCGGCAAGAGGATGATCGGGACCGGGCTCATCGGCGGCAAGTCCGTCGGGATGCTGCTGGCCCGGGCTATCCTGAGGAGGAGCGACCCGGAGTGGACCCGAAAACTGGAACCTCACGACTCCTTCTACATCGGCTCCGATGTGTACTACACCTACCTGACCATCAATGGCTGCTGGTGGATAAGGAGGAAGCTCAACGACCCCGCCTCCGGCTTCATGATGGACGACCAGGACAAGGAAAGGATGATGACCGGCAAGTTCCCGGCGGACATCGAGGACCAGTTCCGGAAGATGCTGGAGTACTTCGGCCAGTCACCTATCATCGTCCGCTCATCCAGCCTGCTGGAGGACGCCTACGGGAACGCGTTCTCCGGGAAATATGAGAGCGTGTTCCTGGCCAACCAGGGAACGCCGCAGGAGAGATTGGATATGTTCCTGGATGCGGTGCGAAGGGTGTACACCAGTACCATGAACCAGGAGGCACTGGCGTACCGGGCCCACTGGGGACTGCTCGAAAGGGACGAGCAGATGGCCGTGCTGGTGCAACGCGTTTCCGGCTCCGTCTACGGGGAGATGTTCTTCCCCCAGGTGGCCGGGGTGGGATTATCCTTCAATCCCTACGTGTGGAACAAGGAGATCGACCCCCGGGCCGGGATGATGCGTCTGGTGTTCGGTCTGGGCACGCGGGCGGTGGACCGGGTGGATGATGATTACACCAGGATCGTGGCCATGAACGCCCCACTGCGACGTCCGGAGGGCTGCTCCCAGGACGTGGGCAAGTACTCCCAGAAACGGAGCGACGTCATCGATATGAAAGAGAACCGACTTACCTCGCTGCCCTTCGAGGATATCGTTCGCGCGTTCCCGCACCTGCCCCTGGAGATCTTCGCCTCCCGGGACCTGGAGCTTGAAAGGAGGGTCGCGGAGTACGGGGGAAGCGAGGCCTTCTCCTGGGTCCTGACCTTCGACGAATTGCTGTCGAAAGGCACCTTCGTAAAGAACATGAACGAGATGATGAGGGCCCTCGAGACAGCTTACGATCACCCGGTGGACATCGAGTTCACCGCTAACTTCAACGAAATGAACGATTACCGGATCAACCTGTTGCAGTGCCGGCCCTTCCAGGCAAAGGGCGACGCCCTCTCCTTGCAGGCGAAGTGCAACGTTCCGATGGAACGGACCGTCCTGGGCTCGGTCGGCCATGTCATCGGAAGCTCTCGGGCGGTCACCGTGGACCGCGTCATAATGGTGGTCCCGGAAGCGTACAGCGAGATGCGCATGAACGATAGGTACGCTGTCGCCCGACTGATTGGGAAATTGACGCATCTGAAGGACCTGGGTCCGAGACCGACTATCATGCTGGTCGGCCCTGGCAGGTGGGCGACCACCTCCCCGGAGATGGGCGTACCGGTGTCCTTCTCGGAGATCAACACCGCATCGGTCCTCTGTGAGATATTGTCCATGCATGAAGGCTTGGTGCCCGAGGCGTCACTGGGAACGCATTTCTTCAACGATCTGGTGGAGTCAGACATGGTCTATTGCGCCGTGCATCCAGGAAAGGAGGGTAGCGTCTTCGACCGGGAGTTCTTCGATGGAGCTGGGAACCGCCTTGAATCATTGTTACCCGACGGGGCCCGATTCGAAAATGTCGTGAAGGTGATAGACGCGAACGGGTACACCATGCGTCTGTGCTCGGACGTGATGAAGCAGACCTTCGCCCTGTTCATCGATCCCAAGGAGAAAGGGGAGAAGGAAACGCTCGATCCGTGAGAAATGGTGCGGGGGTTGGGATTTGAACCCAAGGACCACTAAGGACTAGGCCCTCAACCTAGCGCCGTTGGCCAAGCTTGGCTACCCCCGCGGGCTTTTTTGGGAATGTAGGATGCGGTTATTAACCTTTGCATGAGCCCCTGGTCCCTCGGAGTTCGAACTGGACGCTTGGCTAACGTTAATGGCCGTTTCAACTTGTTTAAATAGGGGTTTTTCATAGCTAATATCGTCGGGAGAGGGAGAGCGACTGACGGTAGGGCCTTCGGGCCCAGCTGAGGAAGGTCCCTCCTCCATGAGAAAGGTGGACCGCGAAAGTGGATTGGCGAGAGCCAAGGCAAGGGCACAGAAACGGCACAGCCCCGGGGTAGTATGAATCGCTAGGCGAGGACGTTCCCCGGGGACCTGGTGAAACGGCGACCCCCCACCGGAGCAAGCCCAAACAGCCGGAATGACAGCTCAGGACCGGCGGGTAGGGCGCGCAGTTGAATGTCGCCTGAAACAGAAGGGGGCCTACTACCCTCACCCGACACCTGGCACGTTCTTTCAGCGGTATTTCACTATTGTTCACGCTGTTCTCTCGGGTCACCTTGAGCTACTCACATCTGCTGATAGTCTCGAGGGGAAAAATGAACGACAAGGAAGGAAAGCTGGTAATGATAAAGGAGCGCGTCCCTCTGCGTACCCACGAGATGCTCAGGAGGGAGCTGCGCAAGGGACGCAAGGCGCTGTACATCTCCAAGAACTCGCCGAGACAGCTGGAGATGCAGTTCGAGCCGGTAAAGGAAAATATGACGGCGTTCTGGCTCTCTCCGCGCCCGGAGGAGGATTGCATCCCGCCGATGAACCTGGAGAGCTTCGAGACCAAGATAAAGGAGTTCCTGAAGGATAACGAATCTCCCATCGTGGTCTTGAACGGGGTGGACGTGCTGTATTCCTGGAACGGCCTCCGCCCGGTCATCGATTCGTTGAAGAGGGCCCGCGGAGGACTGGGCAACGCCGAGTTCTTCATCAGCTTGGACCCCAACGAGCAGAACCCCGGTTACGTCGGCGCCCTGGAAAGGATCTCGGACGAAGTGGTATGCACCTGAAGGACGAACTTAAAACCCCATCTTTTTTCAATAACCCTTTCTTTTCACCATCATCAAAGGTGTTCTGATGACAAGCCTCGTTTCATTACTTGACAAGGTCACCAACGACCGGGTCTCCGGTTCATCCGAGATATACTCTGAACTGCTGGAAGGTCTGCAGAGGGCCCTGGCCCTAAGGCCGACGCTTCGTGAATGGAAGGATTTTGCCGACGGTCTGTCGAAGGTCAAGCGGTCCATGGCCCCATTGCAGAACGTGGCCGGGTCGATCAGGGTCCTTCTGAACGCCCAGATACCGGAAGGACAGTTCAACGGTTTCGTCAAGGGATTCCTGACCGACCTCCGGGAAAGGGAGGCCAAGGCCGCAGAGAGGATCGCCGACGACCTGGCCAAGGTGTATCAGCCCGCCAAGGTGGTCACCCTGTCCTACTCCGGGACGGTGCTGAGCTCTCTTTCCCATCTCCCTAAGGACGTTGATATCTCCGTCGCCGAGTCGCTGCCCATGGGGGAGGGATTAATCACCTGCCAGAAGCTGCTCGGGAAAGGTCATCGCGCCACACTGTTCAGGGACTCCATGATACCTTCCGAGGTCCGGACGTCCGACCTGGTGCTGGTGGGGGCGGACGGCGTGTCCCCGGAAGGAGTGGTCAACAAGGTGGGAACCATGTCCTTGGCCCTGGCGGCCCGAGAGTTCGGAAAACCGTTCGTGGTGGTGTGCGCCACCTCCAAGCTCATCCCGGTTCTGGAGATGGAGGCCGTGGAAGGCGGCTCCGTTAAAGATCAAGTGCAGATGAGAGAGGTCATCTTCGAGCAGGTCCCGCTGGAGATGGTCACCGCGGTCGTCACCGACGAGGGCGTTCTGTCCGGCGAGGAAATGAAGAAACGCTTGCTGAAGGACCGCGGCAATATGAAGGTCACCGAGTGCCAGTCCTGCTAGCCGATCCGCTGCAGGAAGGTCTTGACCTGGTTGTCGTATCCCATGGTCTCGATGTCCAGCTCGGTACCGTGCTCGGTGGTGATGGTCACCAGAACGTGACCGGCGACGCTGCTGAAGAGCGCATGGCGGTCGGAGCTCTCCTGCAGGGCCAGGTCTAGCTTGCCAAAGTATTCCTGGGCTTTCTCCAAGGCCCTCTGGGGGCTGAGCCTGGTGGTGGCGCCGTATCTCATGCTATCCCCCGTGAATGCCCCTTGGAGATAACTAACTTTTCCCGTCCAGGCCTCTGGAGGTGATGGACACCGGGATGAAATCCTATGAAAGTTCAGTGAACTGCAGGCGCATCATCTCGTTCCAAGACTCGCCCGGTTTTACTTTGATTTTCCATTAATTAGACATATATGTACAATAATGACCATAAATGATATATATTGACTTCAACTTCCCCATCTTCCATGAGACAGGACATTAAGTTCTCTCTGGACATTGACGATATTCCGAAGCAGTGGTACAACATCGCGGCCGACACCCCGGTCCCCATCCCGCCACCGCATAATCCGGCGACGAACGAGCCAGTGAGCCCCAAGGACCTGGAGGCGATATTCCCCCGCAACCTTATCGAGCAGGAGGTGTCGACGGAACGTTACATCGATATCCCGGAGGAGGTGCGGGAGGCATACATCATGCTCAACCGCCCCTCCCCCTTGGTAAGGGCGGTGAGACTGGAGCGGATGCTGAAGACCCCGGCGAAGATCTTCTACAAGCGGGAGGACCTCAGCCCCTGCGGGTCGCATAAGCCCAATACGGCCGTCCCGCAGGCCTACTACAACATGAAGGCGGGAACGGAACACCTGACCACCGAGACCGGTGCCGGGCAGTGGGGAATGTCCCTGGCCCTCGCCTGCTCCATGTTCGACATGAGCTGCAAGGTGTTCATGACCTGCTCCTCATACGACTCCAAGCCCTACCGCCGGTTCGCCATGGAGACCTATGGCGCCAAAGTATACTCTTCTCCCAGTGGCGAGACCAAGTTCGGCCGGGAGATCAAGGAGAAGTTTCCGGACACCCCGGGTAGCCTGGGGATAGCCATAAGCGAAGCCATCGAGATGGCGGTGAGCGAGAAGAACACCAAGTACAGCCTGGGCAGCGTGCTCAACCACGTCATGCTGCACCAGACCGTCATCGGCCAGGAGCTCATCAAGCAGCTGGAGATGGCCGACGTGGTCCCGGACCACATGGTCGCCTGCGTCGGCGGAGGTAGCAACTTCTCCGGGTTCTCCTTCCCCATGCTGGCCAAGAAGATCAAGGGCCAGGTGCACACCGATATAGTGGCCGCCGAGCCGGCGTCCGTTCCCTCGTTGAGCAAGGGCGATTACCGCTACGACTTCGGCGACACCGCGGGAATGACCCCGCTGCTGAAGATGTACACCCTGGGCCACGAGTTCATCCCCTCGGCCATACACGCCGGCGGGCTGCGCTATCATGGCATGGCCCCGACGGTAAGCTTGATGAAGGACCTGGGCTACGTCCGCCCGGTGGCCGTGGAGCAGAAGGCGACCTTCGAGGCGGGGGTCATGTTCGCCAACGCCGAGGGAGTCATCCCCGCGCCGGAGAGCACCCATGCCATCGCCGCGGCCATCGACCTGGCCAAGGAGGCCAAGCGCCGGAACGAGGAGAAGGTCATCGTCTTCAACCTGTCCGGGCACGGACTGCTGGACATGACCGCCTACGAGAAATACCTCAGCGGAAAAATGGTCTGAGACCCCGGGGGCCCCACCCCCTAAACCTCATTTTTTAATCGTCGTATTTTATTCAATACCATTATTTATCCTCCATCGCCTTACCTTAAATGGCGCGAGGGGAAGTGCGCCGGACCGATAGCATGAATGCCTACCTCGATTCCAGTGGTACGTTCTACTCCATCGACGTTCGTTCAGACTACGGCCTGTTCAGCCTGGACCACGGGCGCATATACATGGTCATAAACGAGCGCCTGGACAAGACCCTCTCGCTGATAAATGGCCTGGCCTCCACCGGCAAGGAGATCTTGTGCATCAGCCGGATGCACCCGGACCTGCTGCGGGAACGCTATCCGCTGCAGGACATAAAGGGAGTATGGCTGAGCGAGACGGGAAGCAGTCCCCGCCTTTCGCCGGACCATCTAGAAAATGTGGTGGAGGAGATCACCGATTTCGTCTCCTCCCGCAAGAACGCCGCGGCGGTCCTGGACGGGCTTGAGTACATTTCGCTCTTCACCGACTTCCGGACCTTGAACATATTCTTGGAGGAATTGAACGACGCGGTCATGGCGTCGCGGGCAATCCTCTTGATACCAGTAGATCCGCGTCTATTCGACCCTTGCCAGCTGGCTCGTCTGCGCCGGTTTGCTGAGATCCTGCGCTGATCTCGGACAGCTCGGGAAAGGAATCCTTCAGCTTCCTGAGGTCCTTCTCCTCGAAGGTGAGCGGGTCGATGGACACGATCATGCTGCCCTCGGCCACCTCTAGTTCCTTCTCGATCTCCTTCAGCGAGGATACGATCCCGTTCATGTCGTTCCAGAGCAGAAGGTACTCCAGACCGTCCAGGAAGAACTTGCGCCGACCGTCCTTGATCTCGCCCCGGACCTGCTTGACCAGCCCTGAGACGTTCTTCGGGGAGAGCGTTCCTTGCTGCTTGACCCCGCTCAACCAGTGGAAACGGGAGTTCTTCAGGCCATACTTCTCCACGACGTACTCGGGGTGGAGGCGGGTTATGCACACGCCCTGGTCCTTTCCCAGATAGTTCGAGAACACCGTGAACCCGTTGCGAGGGTAGCCTTCCATGAGGAGAGACACTTTGGCATCCATATTTCCAGTCATTCCGCATTCCTCCTTTGCTTGCACCTTATCTTCGCTTTAACGGTATTTAAAGGAGTTTTGAGCATGCTACTTTCGCGCGGTGAGAATCAGGGAGCGTGTGGCAGGTGGAAGACTATTGATATGGGAAAGTGATTTTTCCCCGTGAACCACACCTCCGGGCGCTCCCTCCTCACCGTGAAGGAACGTGTGTTTCTTCACCTCTTGTTCCAGCAGCGCTTCGTGCTGGACTCCGACTCCCCGAAGAGCGTGACCCAGGAAGGCGTGGCCAAGGCGGTGGATGTCGGCCGCAACAACGTGGCCAAGGTACTGGCGGAGATGGGCAAGGAGGGTACGGTCGACACCTACACCCGCCATGTGAAGGGACTGCCCAGTGTGCGCAAGGTGTACTTCCTCAGCGCCAAGGGCCTGGAGAAGGCCAAGGCGGTCAAGCAGGACGTGGAATCCACCACCGTGGACATAATCGACCTGCAGGGGGAGCGAACCAAGGACGAGATCGGGAGACTGGGCAATTACCTTCCCAAGCGCTATGACCTTTTGGAACTGATCAACGGCATCGTTCAGGGGAGCATCGATTGCCGCAACTTCCACGAGAACAGCATGCGCGAGGAGCGTCGGTACGTGGACTTCACGGACAAGAAGCCGGCGGTACGAGCCTTCTACGGAAGGGAGCGGGAGATCCGGATACTGTCCGACCTGCTGACCTCGGAGAACAAACGCATGGTGGTCATCAACGGAATACCTGGAATAGGAAAGACCACCCTGCTGGCTAAGTTCGCCCAGAACGTACGGGACCGCACCAACGTCTTCTGGTACAAGGTGCACGAGTGGGCCAACCTCAAGGCCCTGCTCAGGCCCTTGGCGGAGTTCCTGTCTCAGATGGGGCGCCGGAACCTGGAATGGTACCTGAACCAGACCGAGGCCCCGCTGGTCGGGGAGGCCACCCATATCCTGGAGACGGACCTGAAGGATGTTTCGGTGCTGCTCATCTTCGATGACGTGCACAAGGCCGAACCATCCGTGCTGGTGTTCCTGGGGGCGTTGCTGACCATCACCGAAGGCATGGACGGCGTGCGCGCTGTATGCACCGCTCGCGAGATCCCCACCTTCTATTCGAGGAGCGCGGTGTTCCGCGGACTGGTGGAGGAGCTCAACCTGGAGGGGCTTGACAAGGAGAGCAGCCTGCAGATGATGCGCTCTCGGGGCCTCTCGGCAACGGACGTGGAGGAGGTGTTCCGGGTCACCAGCGGACATCCGCTGTTCCTGGAGCTGATCGACGACCCCAAGCTGGCGCTGGGCAAGAACATCCGGATATTCATCGAGCAGGAGGTGTTCTCCAGACTAGGGGTGGCCGAGCGCAAGATCATGAGCATCGCCGCGGTGTTCCGTTACCCGGTGCTCATCGACGCGTTCTTCATCATGGAGGAGGAGATCCACCTCGCCGCCGGGATGGAGAAGGTGGAGCTGGAGGGCGCCGATTACGCCGTCAGCTATGAGGCGGTGGATGCGCTGCTGTCCAAATCCATAATCTACGAGTCGGTGGGACGGCTGATCGGAATGCATGACCTTCTTCGGGAATTCTCGTTATCGCGCCTTACTCCCAGGCAGAGAAGGGTGTACCACCGGGCGGCCGCCCGATACTATTTGCAGGACGGCTCCGCCCCCGCCCGGGTGGAGGGGCTCTACCATTCCCTGATGGCCGGAGACCTTCAGACCGCCGTCTCCATCGCCGCCGGCGATGGACGTTCTATAATCAGCAAGGGCTACGCCACGCAGTTCGCCCCCCTGCTGGACCGCCTGGCCCGGGATATGGACGGGACCGAGCGCAAGGACCTGGTGGAGATCAGCCTCCTGCAGGGCGAGGTGCTCTATCTGCAGGGGGAGTGGGACCGAGCGTTGGAGGTGCTGAGGATGCTGAAACGGCAGACCCGCATCTGGATGGATTCCCGGGTCCTCGGGGAGGTCACCCGCATGATCGGTGTGATTCACCTTAACCGCGGAGAGTATGACGTTGCCTGGACCATGCTGAACGAGAGTATGGACATATCATTGAGCAATGGTGATCTGCCCACGCAGGCCGACATTCTTTACGATATGGGCGGGTTGCTCGAACGTCGGGGGAAGATCACGGAAGCCATCGATAGATTTGAAAAGGCCCGGTGTATCGCCTTAGAGCTGGCAGACGACCTCGCCCTTGGAAAAGCATTGTATGGCATCGGACGGGCTTATTCTACCCTGGAGGACTACGATAAGGCCATCCAATACAAGGAGGATGCTTTGTCAGTACTAGAGAGAAGGGGTGACACCAACATGATGGCCAAGGCTTGCATCAGCCTAGGGAACGACCTGTGCTCGGTGGGTAAGAACCTGCAGGGGATGGTCTATCTGGACAGGGCGCAGGTGCTTGCCAACTCGGTGGGTGACCTTAGCACTGTCGGCCATGCTCTGGCCAACCTTACTGGCTGCCGTCTGGTGCAGGGGCAATTGGACGAGGCTGAGAGAATGGCCCTCAAGTGTCTGCCCATTTCCACGAAACTGGATGACCCATTGATGGTATCCATGCTCCATTTCTATCTGGGGTACGTCAGCTCCAAAAGGGGTGACCGATCGAGGGCCGATGATCACTTCGGAAAGGCGATCGCCATCCTGAGGGAACATGACAGCCCGGTAAGGCTCGGACAGCTTCTCATCGAGATCGCCAAGATATGCATGGAGAATGACGAAGGTGACCGGGCAAAGGAACTGCTGGACGAGGCGCAGGGTATCGCTGAACGCCTTGGTCATCAGAGACTTAGGGAGCAGGTGGATGAAAATATGGAAAGATTGTGCACATGATCATGTGCACAGTTTGAGGTTTATAGGGATATCGCGTGGGGATCCAGGAACGGTATAGCGTGCGGGTCCAGGAACGGGATCGAGTGTGGGTCCAGGAAGGGGATCGAGTGGGGATCCAGGAACGGTATAGCGTGCGGGTCCAGGAACGGTATGGACAGAACACCAGTGAGCGATAAGGCGCTCGCCCCGATCAGAAGGCAGGCAGAGATGGCGAACAGAGCCGCCACCCCAATCAGTACTTTCTTCCTCACCATCATCATTAACACCTGAATATTATATTGGGACCCGTTTCGACTTGTGCATATAAAATGGGTTTTTGAGCATGCTACCGATAAGCTTATATAATTACAATCAGGAACGAATATAAATTTAGAACACTGGATTGCCATTATTTCTGCCCTCTCCCAGACGGCGGAACAATTAATTATCAACATAGCTTGATGCACCCCGATCATGAGCCCGATAATACGTAACGGCCTTCGCTCCAACGGCCTGAAGGCGGTCGTCTTCGACATGGATGGGACCCTCATCCGAACGACCATCGATTTCCGGAGGATGAACCAGGGCATCGCCGTGACGCTTCTCCAGCATGGCCTGCCGAGGGACATCCTGGACCCGAACGGGAAGGTTAACGAGAGCATAGTGCGGGCCTATTCCTATTTCAAGATCCACAGCCATGACGGCTGGGCGGAAGCCCTGGAGAAGGACCTGAACCGTGTCTCCCTGGAGGTGGAGATGGCCCGGGTGGAGGAGAGCCGTGAGGTGCCGGGCACCGCCGACGCCCTGAGCTACCTTGGCTCAAAGGGCATCCGGACCGCGGTGCTCACCAGGGGCAGCCGGGCGTATACGGAGAGAGCGCTGAGGGCTGCCGGTCTTGACGACCGCTTCGAGGTGATCATGTGTCGTGACGACCATCCCCTCACCGAGGCTAAGCCGAACCCTCTAGCCCTGCGCAGGGTGTACGAAGCGTTGGGCCTGGGGGCGGGAGAGTGCCTGTTCGTCGGGGACCACGACACCGACCTGCTGTGCGCGCAGGGAGCGGGAAGCCCCTTCGCCGCGGTGCTCACCGGAACCTTCACCTCGGACATGTGGGAACGGCTGAGCCCGGACGTCATCATGGACAGCGTGGCCGAGCTTCCCGGGCTCCTGGAGGGAATGAGATGAAGGAGGTACGGGTGGACGACGCCCCTTCGCCCATCGGTCCTTACTCCCAGGCCATCGTCCATGGGGACCTGGTATTCTGCTCCGGCCAATTGGGCCTGGACCCATCGACCGGCAAGCTCAAGGAAGGAGCGGTGGAGCAGACCCGTCAGGCCCTGACCAACCTGGAAGCGGTCCTGCGAGGGGCGGGAAGCTCATTGCGCCATGCGCTCAAGGTCACCATATATCTCACCGACCTGTCCTGCTTCCCGCAGATGAACGATGTCTACGCCAATTTCTTTGTACCACCCTACCCCGCTCGCACCGCCATCCAGGTGTCCGCACTGCCCAAGGGGGCGATGGTGGAGATAGACGTCATAGCGGAGCGATAGTTCTGTCCAAAGCTTTTTGACCCATCAGCTTGGTTGAACTCCCGATGAGCGCAGACCAGGGGAAGGGTTCCGACGCCAAGCGCAAGAGCGCCTCGTTTCCGGTCACCGGCATGACCTGCGCCACCTGCGCGGGCACGATCACCGATTCCCTGAGCGAGCTGGAGGGCGTACTGCAGGCCGATGTCAACCTTGCCACGGAGAGAGCGTCGGTGACCTTCGACCCGGAGAAGGTCGACGTGGCCAAGATGCGCCGGGCGGTGGAGGACGCCGGGTATGGCGTGATCATGAACGAGCTGACCCTCTCCATCGGGGGTATGAGCTGCGCCTCCTGCGTCAACACAGTCCAGGAGGCGGTGGCGGACCTGGATGGTGTGCTCTCCGCCTCGGTCAACCTGGTCACGGAAAAGCTTACCGTTCGCTATGATCCGCAACGGGTCCGGGTCGCCCAGATCAAGAAGGCGGTGCTCGACGCCGGCTATGAGGTCTTGGAAGCCCAGACCCTGGACCTGGAAAAGGAGATGAGGGAGAGGGAGACCAGAAGACAGCGCTCGCTGCTGGTGCTCTCCCTGACCCTGGCGGTGCCCACCATGGTCATCATGCTGATCATGGACCTTACCGACCTCTGGCATCACTTCCTGATGGAATGGGGGAACCTCATCATGTTCGCCCTGGCCACGCCGGTGCAGTTCGTCGCCGGGTACCAGTTCTATATCGGCGCGTACAAGGCTCTTCGAAACCGCAGCGCCAACATGGACACCTTGATCGCCGTGGGAACATCGGCCGCCTACTTCTACAGCGTGGCGGTCATCTTCGCCCCCGGCCTGGTGGCATTGGACCATGTTTACTTCGACAGTTCGGCCATGATCGTGGCCTTAATCCTCTTCGGCAAGTATCTGGAGGCCAAGGCCAAGGGAAGCACCTCCGAGGCCATCAGGCGGCTGATGGGTCTTCAGGCCAAGACCGCCCGGGTGCTACGCGATGGCCAGGAGGTGGAGATGGCCGTGGACGATCTGGACGTGGGAGACGTGATGATAGTTCGTCCCGGGGAGAAGATACCTACCGACGGCACGGTGATCGACGGCCGTTCGTCCGTGGACGAGAGCATCATCACCGGGGAGAGCCTGCCGGTGTCCAAGGAGGAGGGGTCGGAGGTCATCGGGGCCACCATCAACGGCAGTGGCCTCCTGCGGATCAGGGCCACCAAGGTGGGCAAGGACACCGCCCTGGCCCAGATCGTCAAGCTGGTGGAGGACGCCCAGGTGGCCAAGGCGCCCATCCAGAGGCTGGCCGATCGTGTTTCCGCGATATTCGTTCCCACGGTCATCACCATAGCGCTGGTGGCTTTCTTCGCCTGGTACTTCCTGGGGGTCCCGGCCTTCGCTCCCGAGGAGCAGGCCTTCACCTTCTCCCTGACCATCTTCATCACCGTGCTGGTGATAGCCTGCCCGTGCGCTCTGGGCCTGGCGACGCCGACCGCCATCATGGTCGGGACCGGCAAAGGGGCCGAGAACGGAATATTGATCAAAGGAGGCGATTCCCTGGAGATCGCCGGGACGGTGGACACCGTGGTTTTCGATAAGACCGGCACGCTCACCGAGGGCCGGCCGGAGGTGGTGGAGGTCTTGTCCTTCGACCCCTCCTGCCTGGACATGTTCACGCTGGTCGCCAGCGCCGAGGTGGGTTCCGAGCACCCCCTGGGGGAGGCCATGGTCCGCAAGGCCAAGGCGGACGGCCTGGAGCTTTTCAATGTGGAGGGCTTCGAGGGCCTGGCCGGTAAGGGCGTGAAAGCTACCGTGAAAGGCCGGGAGGTAGTGGTCGGAAACCGCGGCCTGATCGAGGAGATGGGCGTGCCGCTCGGGAACCGGGAGAAGGAGGTGGTCTCCCTGGAGGAGCGGGGGATGACCGCGGTCCTGATCATCATCGACGGGAAGCTTTGCGGCGCCGTCGGCATAGCGGACGTCCTGAAGCCGACCTCGGCGGAGGCGGTGGCCGAGCTGAGGAGGATGGGCATCGAGGTGGTCATGATCACCGGGGACAACCGGCGGACCGCCCAGGCCATCGCCAAGAAGCTGGGCATAGACAAGGTGCTGGCGGAGGTGCTGCCCGGCGATAAGGCCAAGGAGGTCTCCCGCCTGCAATCGGAAGGCAGAAAGGTGGCCATGGTCGGCGACGGGATTAATGACGCTCCTGCGCTGGCGCAAGCGGACGTGGGAATGGCCATCGGTTCCGGTACGGACGTGGCCGTGGAGGCCGGGGACATCGTGCTGATAAAGGACGACCCGAGGGACGCGGTGGCCGCGATACAGCTGAGCAGGCAGACCATGCGCAAGATCAGGCAGAACCTGTTCTGGGCCTTCGGATACAACACCGCCGGAATACCAGTTGCGGCCGGGGTGCTCTACCCGTTCCTGGGGATACTGCTCTCACCGATCATCGCGGCGGGGGCCATGGCCTTCTCGTCGGTGTCCGTGGTATCGAACGCCGCGCTGTTGAAACGCTACACGCCCGAGATCAAGAGAAAGGGAGGTGATTGAACGGCTATTGACCCGATATGCCTGATGGAGGTCGACGAGAAGAGCGCGAAGTGGACCTCCGACCATAAGGGCAAGAAGTATTACTTCTGTGCCCCTGGCTGCAAGAAGAAGTTCGACGCGAACCCTGAAAAGTACGCCAAGAACTAGAGAAACGCCTTAGTCATTTTTTTATAAAAAGGCCTTGTTGCAAAATCCAACCTGACACTTTGCCAATGTCAGTAAATTAAATTCTACACATTATATATTGTTACCAATATTGATTACAAAATATTTAAGTGTGGTCCAATCCATTCGCCAGCTGTT